>Ga0207670_10000113_pt1 | contig 54526 bp, 44 predicted proteins | sample KBSS23HmetaG_FD_184339 | JGI IMG/M metagenome (GOLD analysis project Ga0207670, IMG submission 184339) | Switchgrass rhizosphere microbial communities from Kellogg Biological Station, Michigan, USA - KBS S2-3H metaG (SPAdes) (version 2) | ecosystem: Host-associated > Plants > Roots >... | reverse complement strand
TGTACTCCTTGATCTCCTCGCTGTGGGCGAGGTCTTCGCGGAACATCTCCTCGAGGCGCGCGGCTATGCCTTCGTCGTACACGTTCACGTTCACTTCGTCATTGAGGCGGAAGCTGCGCTCGTCGAAATTGGACGAGCCGATCGTCGACCAGATGCCATCGACCACCATCGTCTTCGCGTGCATCATCGTCGGTTGATATTCGAAAACGCGGATGCCGTGCTTGAGCAGGCGCTCGTAGAAAAGCCGGCTGGCCTGCCGCACGATCGGGACGTCGGTGTGCTCGCCCGGCACGATCACGCGCACGTCGACGCCGCGGCGCACCGCCCCTTCCAGCGCGCGCAGCGTGTCGGGATCGGGGACAAAGTACGCGTTGCTGATCCAGATCGACTTCTCCGCGCTGACGATCGAGATCACGTACATCAGCTTCACCGTCGAGCTGCCCTCGGACGGCGATGACTTGATCACCTGCGTCAGGTGCTCGCCGCGCGGCTCCACCTGCGGGAAGTAATCGAGCCCGGTCAGCAGCTCGCCGCGGCTCTTCACCCAGTTGTCCATGAACGCGAACTGCATCTGCGTCACCACCGGCCCCTCGACCCGGATCATCGTTTCCCGCCAGTGGTCCTTGCTGTCGGCGTCGCCGAGCCAGACGTCGGCGATGCCGACGCCGCCGGAGAAACCGACCGTGCCGTCGACGAGCAGGATCTTGCGGTGCGTGCGGTGGTTGAAGCGCTGCAGCGTGTACCACCGCAGCGGGTGGTACCACTCCAGGTCGACGCCGTTGCGCCGCAGGAAATCGATCAGGTTCCGAGACGTCTGCGCCGAGCCGACGGCGTCGAGAATCACCTTCACCGCCACGCCGGCGCGCGCGCGCTCCGCGAGCGCCTCGGCGAACATGCGTCCGACTTCACCATCCCAGTAAATGTAGAACTCGAGGTTGATCGTCTTCTGCGCGGCCCGGATCGCCGCGAGCATCGACGGGAAGATCTGCACGCCGTTCCTGAGGATCTCCGCGCGATTCCCCGGCGTCATCGGCGCGCCGGTCAGCGCGTGCATCGTCTGCAGGAACGCCACGTCGTGCACGCCGAACTGATGCTTCATGTGGTAGCGCATCGGGATCTTCCGCCGCACGATCGGCAGGGCCGGGCGGTGGGGATAGCGGGGCGGTTTGTCGCGGCGGAAGAGCATCAGCGTTGATTGGCCAGCCAGATGACCGCGGCGAAGAGGGCGGCGACGGCCCCGAGGGCGACGAACAGGATCACGCCGACGATCAGCACCGTCGCGCCGGCGATCTGGCCGACGCTGCGCGGCGGCCGGCTGCGGTCGCGATACAGCATCAGCAGCCGCATGTTCATCATGTTCTCTTCGAAGAAGAAATCGAAGACGTCGCCGAGGAACGGCACGGCGCCGACGATGACGTCGATGAGGACATTCATCAGCATCCGCAGCACTTTCATCGTCGGCACGCGATGACGCATCGCGCCGACGATGATCCACGCCGACATCAGGCCGGCGATGACGTCGCCGACGCCGGGGATCAGTCCGAGGGCGGCGTCGAGTCCCACGCGACGATTCGTGCCCGGAATGGCCAGCGCTTCATCCATCAACATGGCGAATCGGCGCAGGGCCAGGAGGTCGGGCGGAAGCTTGTCGTCGGCTTCGATGACCTCCGGAATGATCGGTTTGGGGTGAGGCATGCTGAACATTATGCAAAGGGCCGCCCACGTGCGGCCCGGCCCTTGCGTTTATAGTTCCGCACGATGGGTGCCGAGCCACGGCCGAAACGTTGGGAGCGATGGCGCGACGGACTGTTCGCCACGAAGACGTACGTCTGGTCGTGGCTGACCGATCCCGCCGTCCTCCTCTATCGCCGCGAAGCGCACGGCCGGCATCGCGCGCGCGTGACGACGGTCGAGTTCTTCCTCTTCATCCGCGAAGTGACGCGCGAGTTCTACCAGATCGAAGGAACGTCGCGGGCGGCGTCGCTCGCCTACACCACACTCCTCTCCCTCATCCCGCTGCTCGTCGCGTTCACGCAGGTGCTGCAGCAGTACTTCCGCAACATCTTCCCGTCGTTTCAGTCGCAGATCGACAGCGTCCTCAACGTCGTCATCCCGTATCAGTCGCCTCAGCTGACGTATCACCTCGCGCGCTTCGCCGAGAACGCGCAGGCGGCATCGACCCTCGGCGCCGTCGTCTTCATGATCATCGCCTTCCGCCTCTTCCTCGCGGTCGAAGCCACCGTGAATCAGATCTGGAAGGTGCGCAGCGACCGCGGCTACCGGCAGAAGATCATCGCCTTCACCATGCTCTTCTTCTGGGGCCCGCTGCTCATGGGTCTCTCGTTCACCACCACGAGCATGCTGCAGCACAACCGCTACCTGCGCGTGATCTTCAAGCAGGACATCATTTTCCAGATCGCGCCGGTGGCGGTGCTCTTCATCGCCTTCGCCATGCTCTTCTGGCTCGTGCCGTCGACGCACGTGCGCTTCGGCGCCGCGGCGATCGGCGCGCTGGTGACGGCGATGCTCTTCACCCTCGTGCGCTGGGGCTTCGGCATCTACGCCAATCACCTCTTCCAGGGCCGCTTCAACGTCATCTACGGCACGGTGGGGTTGGCGATCATCTTCCTGATCGCGATCGAGATCATGTGGGTGGTCATCCTCCTCGGCGTGGAGATCAGCTACGTCTTTCAGAACCTCTACGGCCTGCTTCGCGCGACGGAGCAGCACATCGAAGACGAGCCTCGCTACGACCTCTACTTCTCCCTCCGCGCGCTGGTGGAGATCGCGCGCCGTTTCGATCGGCGCGAGGATCCTCCGTCGTCGTACCGCCTCGCGGAGCAGTTCTGCGCCACCGACTCGCAGATGCTGCGCATCCTCCGCAAGCTCGAAGTAGTGAAGCTCGTGTCGCAGACCGGCGGCGAATGGGCGGGCTGGGTGCCGGCGTGCGATCCCGACCGCATCAGCATCGAAGAAGTGATTCACGAGATGGAAGGGGGGAGACGCGCCGTTCCGGAGCTCGGTCCCGACGTGATCGAGCGCGAGCGGATCACCGCGCTGTTCGACCGCCTCACCCTCTGCACCTCGGAAGCGCTGAGCCGGATGTCGATCGGCCAGCTCGTGCGCGAGATCTACGCGCCGCGGGTGACGCGTTCCGAGGACTTCGCCCGCTCCTGAACGCGCAGCGCCCGCGCGCGGCGCAGCACCTCGTACGCGACCGTCGTCACCACCACCCACAACGCTCCGCCGCTGATGCCGGCGGCGATGTCGGAGATCCAGTGCACGCCGAGGTAGACGCGCGATAACGCGACGGAACAGACCAGCGTGCAGGCCAGGGCGATCGCCGCCGATCGCCAGCGCCAGCGCGTCAGCACGCGCGTGGCGAGGTAGGCGAGCGCGCCGAAGACGATCGTCGATCCCATCGCATGTCCGCTGGGAAACGAATAGCCCTGCGCCTGACGCAACGCCTCCGCGAGCGCAGGCCGCGCGCGCTCGAAGTAGCGTTTCAGCTCCATGTTCAGCAGCGCGCCGCCGCCGGAGGTGATGGCGAGATAAATCAGCCAGCGCCAGCGGCGCCCGATCGCGAGCAGGGCCGCGACGATCACCCCGAGGATGGCGAGGCCGAGCGGCCCTCCGATCGTCGTCATCGTGACGAAGAAGAGCGTCGAATCATCGCTGCGATGCGCCGCCGCCCACGCATGCGCGAGCGAGTCGAACTCCGACAACTTCGGCGTCTTTGCGTGCAACGCCTCCGCGAGATCGAGGAACGCGTCGCCCGCCCACATCGTCAGCAGCGCGCCGATGGCGAGGATCGCGACGATCGGTCCGTACGCCCGAAATCGCGAGATGTGCTTCTTCACGATCGCGTAACGGGTGATGCGGTTGGCGATGAACGCGAGCGGATGGCGGAAGAGGGGAAGGGCGACATAGATGAGAGCCCAGAGGAGGAGGAAGACCGCGAAGAAGGCTGCGAAGAGCAGGCTAGAAACCACCCGACATGTACTTCCACTGCACGATCTTGTCGTTGATCTCGCGCAGGCGGCGGCTGATCATCCGGCAGAGAAGATTGAGGAACTGCAGCGACGCGTGCGGATCCATCGAAAGGATCTCGTTGAGCGTCGCGCGGTCGATGGAGAGGACCGTGGCGTCGCCTTCGTGCGCCTTCGCGTCGGCGGAGCGGGCCTTGTCGTCGATCAGCGCCATCTCGCCGAAGAAATCGCCGCGATCGAGCACGGTGAGCGCTTCCTCGCCGACGCCGGGGATGAACTTCGAGATGCGCACGCGGCCGCCGAGGACGATGTAGAGCTTGTCGCCGCGATCGCCCTCGCGGAAGATCATCGAGCCGTCGCCGAAGCGTTCTTCCGTCGAGAACGTCGCCAGCAGCTTCATTTCAGCGGCCGACAGACCGCGCTCCCGGAACAGGTCGACCTTGTCTTCCGAGGCCACCGTGACCTGCTGCATCTCGCTCTTGCCTTCGGCGCGCTTGCGGCCCTGGCCTTTCTTCGCGTCCTCCTGGAAGAAGAGCTTCAGCTGTTCGTTCGCGTCGCGGACCTTCTCCGTCAGCGAACGCCAGAAGGCCCAGTGCAGGCCGACCGCCATCTCCTTGTCCTCGTCCATCATCTGGTCGAGGGCGCTGAAGGAAAACGTGTAGCAGGCCGAGGCTTCGACGGCCAGCGCGTCGCTCGATCGATGCGTGCGGTCGATGAAGTTCATCTCCCCGAAGATCGTGTCCGACGTCAGGCCGCCGAGGATCTGCGGGCCGAACGGCGTCTCCTTGCGCACCTCGATCCTGCCGTCCTTGACCACGTAGAAATCCATCGAGCGGTCTTCTTCGCGGAAGACGTAATCGCCGGTGGCGAAGCCGTCGATGCGCGCGAACTTCGAGAGGCGGAAGACCTGCTCGTCCTTCATGTGCTGGAAGACGGCGAGCCGGCGCAGCTCGGCGGCGAGCGTGATCAGGTTGTCGCGTTTCTCGGCGTCGCGGGAGATCTTGGCCACGATGGCCTTGAGGTCCTTCTGCGACTCGAGCCGGAAGAGGTTTTCCTTGCGCAGCTCGAGGCGTTCGGTGGCCATCTGCAGCTGCTCCACGCGATCCTTGATCTTCGCGTTGAGGTCCTTCGTCTCGATGTTGTTGATGCGCTTGAGGGTGTTGATCATCCGGCGCACCGGCTCGGTCGATTCACCCTTCTGGTCGGTGGCCAGGAGGAAGGCGTCGATGAAGTCTTCCAGCGACTGGTCGAAGTTCTTCAGCTCGAACTGCACGCGGCCGGAGATCTCGGCCAGACCGCGATCGAACGGGTTGAGCTTGCGCGCCTTGGTGATCTCTTCGTGCGCGGAGTCCCACTCGCCCTCGGAGTAGTAGAGGCGCCCGAGGATCTCGAAGGGGCGGTAGTTGTTCGGCGTCTTCAGCTTCGCGATCTCCAGCAGCTCGATCGCTTTCGACGTCTGGTCCTTGGCCATGTAGAACTGCGCCAGGCCGACGTACTGCGACGAGTCGATCTCGTCGCGCGCCCGCTCGGCGAACACTTCCTGCCGCACCATCGTGAAGCGCGACTCTTCCGCTTCGCGCTTCAGGTCGCGGACGCGGGCCAGGTTGATGCGGATGGAGACGGAGCCCGGCTTGAGCTTCTCCGCCATTTCGTAGAGGTGGATCGCCTCGTCGAACATCCCCTGATCGGCGTAGCGCCTCGCCAGCAGCGCGAGGTCCTCGGCTTCGATGGCCACATTGACCTCGGTGGCGAGGGTGCGGAACCGCGCACGAGCGGGAATGGGCTGCTCGGCCATTGGAGACCGCTATTATATGGCCGTGTTCCTCGCGCTTCTGGCGCTGCTTCTCGCGACCACCTTCCAACCCGCGCTCCCCGGCTACGAATACCGGTTCCCGCGCGACCACGGCACGCACGACGACTACAAGACCGAGTGGTGGTACTACACGGGCCACCTGCGCGCGGATGACGGTCATCGCTACGGCTTCGAGCTGACGTTCTTCCGCGTCGGCCTTGTGGCCGAAGAGCAGAGCAATCCGTGGGATCTGCGCCATCTCGCGCTCGCGCACTTCGCCATCAGCGACATCGACGGCCACGACTTCCGTTACTACGAGAAGTTGAATCGCGTCTCGCCGTTCACCGCGAACGCGGCCGAGGAGAAGCTCGATGTGTTCAACGAAGGCTGGCGTGCGACGACGCTGCCGGACGGCTCGTGGCGCATCCGCGCGAAAGCGGGGAAGGCGCGCTCGACCTCGTGCTGCGGACGCACAAGCCTCCGGCGATTCATGGCGAGAACGGCGTGAGCGTGAAGTCGGCCGGCTTCGGCGGATCGGCGTCGCACTACTACTCGATGACGCGGCTCGAGGCGACGGGCTCCGTGAATGGACGCCGCTGCGACGGTCAGGCGTGGATGGATCACGAGTTCGGCAGCGCGCAACTGCGCGAGAGCCAGCGCGGGTGGGACTGGTTCTCGATCCAGCTCAACAACGACACGGAGCTGATGCTCTATCTCATTCGCCGGAGCGACGGAACGCCGGACGTCACGTCATCGGGATCGCTGATCGCGACCGACGGCACGGTCACCCACCTCCGTCACGATCAGCTCGCCGTTCATGCCACCGGCTCATGGACCTCGCCGAAGAGCCGCGCGACGTATCCGATGGGGTGGCGCGTCGAGGTGCCGTCGATGCACATCGCGCTGACGCTCGATCCGCTGTTGAAGGACCAGGAACTGCTGACGAAAGGCTCGACAGGCGTGACGTACTGGGAGGGAGCGGTGAGCATCAGCGGGACGGCGAAGGGTGAAGGTTACGTCGAGATGACCGGCTACGATCGCGCCTTCAGAGCGCCTTGATCACGCCACAATCGCCCGCATAATTCGTCGCATGTTTGCGATTCTTCTTGCGCTCAACATCGTCCTTCCCGCGAAGTTCCCGGCCACGTTCGGTTACGCCGCGATCGATCTCCAGACCGGCCGCAGCGTGTCGATGAACGCCGATCAGCGCTTTCCGATGGGGAGCGTGTTCAAGTTCCCGCTCGCGCTGACGGTGCTGAAGCTCGTCGACGAAAAGAAACTCGATCTCGGGAAGCGCTACACCATTCAGCCGTCGGAGTTCAGTGTCGGCTACAGCCCGATCCGCGACAACGCGCACGGCAAGCCGGTGACGATGACGTTGCGCGAGCTCATCACGTACGACCTCGGCGTCAGCGACAACACAGCGGCCGATTACCTGATGAAGCTCATCGGCGGACCGCGCGTCGTGACGAAACGCCTGCGCAGTCTCGGCGTCCGCGGCATCAGCGTCAATCGCTCCGAGAGGCAGATGACCGCCGATCTCCACAAGAAAGGCGGCGTCGAGAAGTACGCCGTCGATCCGCGCGACACGGCCACGCCCGCCGCGATGCTCGAGCTGCTGCGCCTTTTCCACGAAAAGCGCGACGGACTCTCGCCCGAGAGTCACGAGTTCGCGATGAAGACGATGGTCGCGACGAAGAGCGGCGCGAATCGCATCATCTCGGTGCTCCCCGCCGGCGCGACCTTCGCGCACAAGACCGGCACCATGCCGGGTACGGCGAACGACGTCGGCCTCATCACCACGCCCGACGGCAAGCAGCACATCGCGATCGTGGTGCTGGTGAAGGGGTCGAAGGAACCGACCGAGGCGGTGGAGAAGGTGATCGCGGATATCGGGCGGCAGATCTACGCGGCGCTCACAGCACCGTGACGCGCCGCTGCTCCAACCTTCGAATCTCCCGCACCAGCTGTTCGCGCGCGCTCTTCCCCTTCTGCACGAACGACGTCACCTTCGACTGCAGCTCGCTGCGGTCGGAATTGGTGAGGTCCTTCGACGTCAGCACGAGGATCGGGATGTTCGCGGTGAGCGGGTTGTCCTTGAGTCCCGTCGCCACTTCGAAGCCGCTCATGCCGGGCATCATGAGGTCGAGGATGATGAGGTCGGGGTGCACTTCGCCGGCGACGCGCAGTCCCTCTTCGCCGGAGTACGCCCCCTCGATGGCGTAGCCGAGGCGCTCGAGCTCTTCGTCGAGCAGCGCGTGGACCGAGGCGTCGTCGTCGATCAGCAGCAGCTTCGGGCGCGCAGCACGCGTGACGACGGCGGTGATCTCGCGGATGCGCTGCAGCAGGCGATCGCGATCGACCGGCTTGACGAAATAGTCGTCGGCGCCGAGGGCCAGGCCGAGCTCGCGGTTGTCGACCATGGAGATGATGACCACAGGGATCTCGCGCGTCATCACGTCGCCCTTCAGTTTCTTCAACACTTCCCAGCCGTCGAGGCCGGGGAGGACGAGGTCGAGCGTGACGGCCATCGGATGCGTCTCCCGCGCGAGCCGCAGCGCCTCTTCACCGTGACGCGCGCGGACGGCGAGATAGCCGGCCGACGCCAGCGCCGCGGCGAGCAGCTCGTACGCATGCGCGTCGTCCTCGACCACCAGCACGCGCTCCGCCGGGCGGCCTTCGCCCGGCTCCTCGACTTCGGCGCTGCGCGTGACGACCGCCGCGCGCGAGCGCACCGGAAGGGAGAACGAAAACTTGCTGCCGCTTCCAGGCGAGCTTTCCAGGCCGATGCTTCCGCCCTGCAGCTCGACGAATTTCTTTACCAGCGCGAGGCCGAGGCCGGTGCCGCCGAACTCGCGGCGCGCGGTGCCGTCGACCTGGCGGAACTCCTCGAAAATCAGGTCGTGATGTTCCGGCTGGATGCCGATCCCTTCGTCGCGCACGGAGACCGTGATCCAGCCGTCCTCCTGATTCGTCCCATCGAAGCGCGCCGAGATCGTGATCGGCTTCTCCGGCGGCGAGAACTTCACCGCGTTCGAGATCAGGTTGAAGAGCACCTGCTTGAACTTCGCGAGATCGGCTTCGATCTGCGGGAGGTCGGGAGGGATGTCGGTGATGAATTGCGGACGCATCTTCGACATGCCGCGCATGACGTGGCAGACGCTCTCCACCACCGCGCCGATGCCGAAGAACTCGGGATAGATCTCCATCCGCCCCGCCTCGATCTTCGACAGGTCGAGGATGTCGTTGATGATGCCGAGGAGGTGCTGTCCCGAGGCGAGGATGTGCTTCAGGAAGTTGAGGTGCTTGCCGTCGACGCGGTCCTGCAGCCGTTCGACCAGGATCTCGCTGAAGCCGATGATGGAGTTCATCGGCGTGCGCAGCTCGTGCGACATGTTCGCCAGGAACTGGCTCTTCAGCCGGTCGGCCTCCTGGATGCGCCGGCTCGCTTCCGCCAGCTCCTCGGTCCTTATCTGCAGCTCCTCCGCGAGCCGCGTCAGCTCGTGCACCTGCGTCTTCTCTTCCCATTCGAGCTGCCGGATGCGCAACCGTTTCTGCTGCAGATTGGCCACGCCGGTGAGGAAGAAGAACGAGGCGCCGAAGAGGAAGACCATCCGCGCGATCGCCGTGTAGAAAAGCGGGCTGCCGACCGGCGCGTGAGTGGCCCACATCAGGATGGAAACGTAGGCGATGGAATTCAGGACGCCGGTGATGATCACCGCGCGCCGGCCGATGACGAATGCCGCCGCGGATGCCGGCGCGAGATACCAGAGGTACCAGGGGCTGTCGAAGCCGCCGGTCATCCAGACGCCGACGCTGATGAAGATGATGTCGCAGCCGACCCACATCGGGTTGAGCAGCTCGCGCCGCGCGCCGCCGCGCAACAGGAAGTAGAAGACGACGATGAGCGCCGATGACGCGGCCCACATCACGAACACTTCGCGCAGGCCGATGTCGAAGACGTGCAGCGAGCGGCCGACGAGCGCGGTGATCAACGCCGCGACGTAGGCGAGAAGGCGGCTCTTCTGAACCGCGAGGTCGAACCGCAGCACACTCTCACGCAGCGGCTCGAGCGAAGGGCGATCCATAGTTGTGGTCACTGGATTGCCCGCGATTGTACGCCCCTGGGAAGTTGGGGTCGCATCTGGAAAATCAACTTTACGTCGTAAAGTTGATTTTCCAGATGCGACCCCAACCTCAATCGAGGGTGAAGCCGAGGAAGGCGATGCACATCTCGTCGGTGGTCGCTTCGCCCCATGACACGGAACGGCTGGTCGGGTTGTCGTACCACGCCTCGGCGCCGAACTTCGTGCCGGCGGGGAACGTCAGCGGCTTGGCGTAAGGGTAGATGCCCTGCCAGTTGAAGTCCCAGTTGTCGATGTTGATCAGGCATTCCGTCCGGCCGTCGGGATAGGTCGCCACGACGTGCATCTTGCGGCCGAGGAGGTGCATGTGCGGCGCGACCATCCAGAGGTGCGTGGCCCACGGCAGGGCCACCGGAGCCGTCTGCGATCCGATGGGGAACGTGGCCGCGACGCGATAGTTGTCGGTCATCGGCGGGATGGTGAACGTCTGATTGATCAGCGGCAGGATCGTCAGCAGCTTCTCCGGCCTCTTGTCTTTGTAGTAGACCGCGAGCTTCGTCTGATCGGGCGTCGGCTGGCCGCTGTGCACGTGGTAGTGCACCTGCAGCACGATGCGTGAACCGGCGGGCAGCGACATGCCGACGTTGTCCGGCAACACGAACGGCCGCGCGCCGGGCGCCCATCCGCCGAGCGTGCCGACGAGATTGAATCCCGCGCCGCCGAAGCAGGTGTAGCCGGGACCGGGCGACTCTTCGTCGAGCTTCTGCGACTGGTTGAGCGTGTCGAGGTAGACGATCACGTGATGCACTTCCGCGCGGTCGCCGGGGCGGATGTCGACCGCCGACACGTACTGGTCGCTGGTCAGGTTCGTCGGCATGGTGAAGCAGCGGTATTCGTCGTGATCGGCGGGCGGCGTGTACGGCTCGGGGCTGCCGATCTCGAGATTCGGCGTGCCGAACGCCCAGCCGCCGGCGAAGTCCATCGGCTGCGGAAGCTCGGCGGGATTGCCCGCCGGCGCGCCGTTGTCGACCCAGCGCGCGATGAGATCGATCTCACCGGCCGTGAGCGTGCGCGACTGCGCGTCGGCGAATTCGCCGCAGTCCGCGGTCGGCTTCCACGGCGGCATCTCATGCCCCTGCGTCTTCAGCTTGATCTTCAGCGCGTTCGCCTTCGCGTCGGTGTAATTCGTCAGCGAGAACGGCGCGATGTCGCCCGGGTGATGACACGACTGGCAGTGCGCCTGGAAGAGACGGACGATCTCGTTGTCGAACGTCGGGCCGTTCACCGGAGGAGGCGGTCCCGCCACGCGCACGGGGCGCAGGGGAATCGCCGCGAGCATCGCGATGAGCGGAACGATGGAGATCATCGCGCCAGATTACTCGCTCTTGATGGCGGTGGGGATGTGAATTCTGTTGGCCAGCCGGGCCGGGACGAGGCCGGCCAGCGCGGAGGCGGCGAGCGTCACGGCGAGTGACGTGGCGATCAAGGCAACCGGCGTGTGGAACTCGATCGTCCAGCCGAACGACTGCTTGTTGATGACGTAGATCAGGATCCACGACAGCGCGTAGCCCATGACGATGCCGGCGACGGTCGAGGCGATGCCGAGGATCGTCGATTCCAGCACGAGCATCGTCCGCAGCTCGCCCGTCGTCACTCCGGTGACGCGCAGCATCGCCAGCTCGCGCGTCCGCTCGAGGATCAACGCCGCCAGCGTGTTCACGATCCCGAGGACGGCGACGACGATCGCCACGCCGAGAAGCGCGTACGTGATCAGAAACGTCTGATCGAAGATCTTCATCACCTCGGTGCGGATCGATCCATTGGTGATGGCGAAGGCGTGGTACTTCGGCCCGAACTGTTTCTCCAGCGCGATGCGCGCCGCGTCCCGGCTCACCGCTTTCTTCAGGTAGATGACCACCGTGTTGATGCGGTCGTCGTGGAAGGTGCGGATGTAGAGCGGGCGATCCATCACCACGACGCCGCGGTCGTTCGAGTAATCGCGGTAGATGCCGGTGATCGGAAAATCGGTCGTGCCGAAGCGCACCGTGTCGCCGAGGCCCTTGCGAAATTTCAGCGAGAAGCTCTCCGACACGACGACGCCGTTGCGCGCCGCGGCGTCGAGCAGCGCCGCGCGCGAGGAGCGCGGCTTCACCATCGGCAGGTCGCCGAAGTCCGCCACGCGCGCGAAGTCGCCGCTGCCGACGCTGACCAGGTCGTCGCCGTACAGCACCTCGCGTCCCCGCACGCGATCGATCGCCGCGATGAACGGCACCTTTGCCAGGTCGTCCGCGATCTCCGGCGGAAAGAGCGCCGCGCCGGAGTTCGACAGACCTTGCGACGGCCGCAGCCAGAGGTCGGAGCTGATGGTCTGATCGACCCAGATGCGCACGGTCTCACGGAAACTGCCGACCATCAGCGCCACCGCGACCATCATCCCGGTGGCCAGCGAAAGCGCGGCGCTGGCCACCGCCGTGCGCCGCAGCGACGCCGGCAGCGAGCTCGCGGCGAGCTGGCCCACGATGCCGAACAAAGCGCGCATCAGCGGCGCAAACGCCGACGCCGTCAGGCGCACGATCGACGGCGCCAGCAGCGAGAAGCCGGCGACGACGAGTAGCACCGCGACGTAGCCGGCGACGGCGATGCCGTTCCACGGCGGCAGTTGCGACACCAGCGCGCCGGCGACGAAGCAGGCGACGGCGATGACGGCGAGACGCCGCTCGCGATCGCGCGAGATCCGCTGCTGCAGTCCCGGACGGATCATCGCGTTCGGCGGCACATGCGCCGCTTCGAGCGACGGCTGCAGCGCGGAGACGAACGAGAGGATGACGCCGACCGCCACGCCGAGGGCGATGATCGAAGGGGTCAGCGCGATGGCCTCCGGACGCGAGGTGACGTAGAGCGCGTTGATGGTCCGTCCGATCAATTTGAGGATGCCAAAGGCGATGGCGTTCCCCATGGCGATGCCGAGGACCGCGCCGACGACGCCGAAGAGCAGCCCCTCGGCGGCGAAGGCGAGGAAAATCTGCCGCGGCGCGGCGCCGAGCGTCTTCAACACGCCGACGTCCTTCCGCCGGCGGAGGATCGAGATCAGCACGGTGTTGTAGACGAGGAACATGCCGACGAGCAGCGCCACGCCGGCGAGGGCGAAGAGATTGACGCGGAACGCGCGGAGCATTTTCGACACGCGCTCGTTGCGGCGCGAGGGGTGCTCGACGCGCTGGCCGGGTTGGAGAACCCGGCCTACGTTTTTGAGCAATGCGTCGTTCGGAAGGAGCAGGTCGACGCGCGACAGACGGCCTTGCATGCCGAAGCTCTCCTGCGCGACGGCGATGTCGCAGACGACGATCGCGCCGTTGAACGCGGTCGCCGGGCCGCGCGCTTCGAGGATGCCGCGCACGATCAGCGTGCGGCGGGTTCCGAGGATGTTCAGCGTGATCGGCGAGCGAAGGTGCAGGTGCTGCTCGCGCGCGAAGGAGGTCGGGATGATGGCGGTGTCAGGCTGAAACAGCTCGAGTTGCCGTTGAGGGGAGCGGACGTCTCGTCCGCTCTCGGTCGCCTGAGCGGACGAGACGTCCGCTCCCCTCTCCGCTTCGATTTGCGCGTAGCGATAGTCCCGAAAATGCAGATCCGACATCAGGTCGACGCCGAGGAGCCGCACCGGGATCTGCGATGGCTCGACCACTCCTTCGACGTCGATCACCGGCGCGAAGCGCGCCCCTTCGTCCCACAGCGGCTGCAATCGCAGCAGCGCCGATTCGTCGATGGAGCCGCCTTCGCTGACGATCGTGTAATTCGCGCGCCCGGCGACGGCGTCGACCGACTCGGAAAACGCGCGCATCGCGCTCTGGTTCGAAAGCTCGATGGCCACGATGACCGCCACGCCGACGGCGATGCCGAGGATCGTCAGCGCGGTGCGCATCTTCTCGCGCAGCAGTGGGCGGAGGACGAGCGCGCGGAGGATCATCGCCACGCTTTTCCGTCGGCGACGGAGATCGTGTAGTCGCCGAACGCGGCCGCAGCGTCGGAGTGCGTGGCCATCACGATGGTCGGCTTCTCGGCGTCATGGAACGTGCGGATCAGCTCCAGCACGTTCGCTCCGCTCTTCGAGTCGAGGTTGCCGGTCGGTTCGTCGGCGATGATCAGCGGCGGGCGATGGATCACCGCGCGGCCGATCGCCACGCGCTGCATCTCGCCGCCGGAGAGCTCGCTCGGGTAGTGTTTCGCGCGCTGCGCGAGTCCGATGCGTTCGAGCATCGAGCTCACGCGCGCCGGGATGTCGGGCGCTTTCGCCAGCGACAGCGGGAAGGCGACGTTCTCGAAGACGGTCAGCGTGGGGATGAGGTTGAACTGCTGAAAGACGAAGCCGATCGATTTCCGGCGAAGAAGCGTGAGCCGCGACTCATCGAGCGCGGAGGTCTCGACATCGCCCAGGAACACGCGCCCGGAGGTCGGGCGATCGACCGCTCCGATCAGGTTGAGGATCGTCGATTTGCCGCTTCCCGACGCGCCGCGCAGCACCGCGAAATCGCCCGACTGGATGTCGAGTGAAACGTCTTCCAGCACCTGCACGGCGGCCGCTTCGTCGCTGCCGGCGTAGGTGTGCGTGACGCGGTCGAGACGGATGCGCAAGGCACGACGATTGTAAGTGCGGAGTGATAGGCTTCGTCACCGCAACACAGGAGGATCTATGGCTGAAGAAACAACGACGGCCCCCGAAGAAACGACCGACGCAGCCGACGGCCGCTTCGGTAAGGCCAAGGCCTTTGTGAATGAAAAATATTCGGCCGCTTCAGACGCGGCTCGCAACAGCTACAACCAGGTGCGTGAGAAGGTGGAGGATGTCGATTTCGGCGCGGTCGCCGACCAGGTGCGCAGCTACGTCCGCTCCAATCCGGGGAAGGCGCTGTTGCTGTCGGTCGGCATCGGATTCGTCATCGGTCTCCTTCTGCGCCGGGATGATGAGGAGTGACCATGGCCACGAATAACCAGGACGATCACGAGCGCGCGGCGGCCGGCCTCGATTTCGATTTCCCGATCCGCGAGAAAGCGGCCTCGCTCGGTCAGTCGGTCGCGGAGAACGGTCCGGAAGTGCTGCTGGAAGAGATCGAGAATCTCCTGCCGGAGAGCTGGCGCGAGCAGATCGCGGCCTTCCCGCTCGCGGCGGTGATTGTCGGCGTCGGCGTCGGCGTTTTCCTCGGCATGAAGAAGGGCGACGAGATCATCGCCGCCGGCACTTCGATGCTTTCCGCGGCCGCGATCGCGAACGTGACATCGGCGATGGAGCGCGCCACCGGTGGCGCCGGCTCCGAGTAACTATTGCCTTGCCTCGGCATCGACCGCACAATAACGGTCGATGCCGGGCATGTTCCCGCTTCCTGTTCAGACGCACCACCATCTCGACTCGCTCGCGGCGGACGTGCATCGCACCTACTTCTTCAAATATCCGCCGCTTCCGGTCCGCTGGGGCCAGCAGATCACGCGCAAGCGCCGCCGCAGCATCCGCCTCGGGTCGTACAACCACGCCACGGCCGAGGTACGCATCCATCCGTCCCTGAACGCGCCGAACGTCCCGGCGTTTTTCATCCAGTCGATCATCTACCACGAGTATCTGCACCACGTCCTCGGCGCCAAGCACAACAGAAAGTTCCACGCGCACGAGCGCCAGTTCCGTTACTACCGCGAAGCGCAGGAATGGATTCGCAGGAATCTTTTCATGTTGCTGGGGACGAAGCGGAAGCTGATGCGCGTCGCCGAGCCCGCGGCGATCGCTCCGCAGATGTCGTTGTTCTGAACCGATCACGTCCCCATCGGAAACGTCAGGTTGTAGATGTACCGTCCCCGTGCGACCGAGAGGACGATCGAGCTCCGCTCCACCGCCTTCGTCAGCTCGTTGTTGAGATCGGACGTCGACCTCACCTCGGTCCCGTTCACGCCGACGATTACGTCGCCTGATTGCAGGCCGACGCTGGCGCCGCGCGAGCCGGGGTTGACGTCGGCGATGACGACGTTGCCGCCGCTGTTCTCGACCTGCAGGCCGGCGACCTCGCTCAGGACGCGGAGGCCGAGGTTGTTCGGCGGGTCGGTGGGACGGACGGAGATGTGCGAGCTCGATCCTTCGCGCACGATGGCCAGATCGATCGGCTGCCCTCCGGCGAGCGTGGCGGTGGCGGTGGAGAAGGCCTCGCGTGAGTCGATCGCTTTGCCGCTCACCGAGGTGATCACGTCGCCCACGCGAAGTCCCGCCGCCTGCGCGGGCGAGCCGGCGAACACACGTGCCACCAACGCGCCATGAGACGCCTTCGTGCCTAGGCGTTTCGCTTCTTCTGGAGTCAGCGTTGCGGTCACGGCGCCGATCCAGGCGCTGTGTACCTGTCCGTAACGGAGGAGATCCTGAATGACCTTCTTCGCGCGATCCACCGGGATGGCGAAGCCGATCCCCTGCGCCTGGGCGTAGATCGCGACGTTGATGCCGATGACCTTCCCCTCGATGTTCAGCAGCGGACCGCCCGAATTGCCCGGGTTGATCGACGCGTCGGTCTGGATGAAGTCGGTGAACGTGCGCCCTTCCTCTTTCGACGGCACGGAGCGGCCGAGCGCGGAGACGACGCCGGTGGTGACGGAGCCGCTGAGGCCGAACGGATTGCCGACGGCGACGACGGTCTCGCCGATCAGGAGGTCGGCCGAGGTGCCGATCGGCGCGGGCGACAGTTTCTTCGCGTCGACGCGCAGCACGGCGAGGTCGCTGTCGGGATCGACGCCGATCAACTTTGCCGAAAGCTGCGTGCCGTCGCTGAACATCACGCTGATGCGCGACGCTCCTTCGACGACATGGTTGTTCGTGACGATGATGCCGTCGCTCGACCAGACGAAGCCGGAGCCGAGCGACTGCGCGGTGTAGGAGCGCGTCTGTCCGCCGAAGAGGCCGAAGGGATCGAAGAACGGGTCGACTTCGCGGCGCCTGATGGTGGCCTCGGTCTGGATGTTCACCACCGACGGCGCGACGTTGTGGGCGACGACGACGACCGGAGTCCGCCGCGCGGCGCTGACGGTCGGAGGAATCTGAACCGGCGCCTGCCGCGGCTCGATCGTCTGCGACTCCGCCGCCGGCTTGCAGCCGATGGTGAGGAGGAAGACGAAGAGGAGCGTGCGTGCGTTTTTCATGGCTGACCTACACTACCTCAATGAAGTTGAAGATGATTTTCAATCCGATGGCGGGACGCGGTCGGGCCCGTAAACAAATCGGCCGCGCCATCGCCTACCTGAACGAGCGCGGCGCCGAGGTCGATTGTGTGCCGAGCTCCAGTCCCGCCGATTTGACGCGCATCGCCGCGGAAAGTTCGCGTGAGGACTGGGACCGCGTGGTGGTCTGCGGCGGCGACGGGTCGCTGCATCTCGCCGTTCGGGAGTTCGATCTGCAGCGCGGCACGCTGGCGTTGCTGCCGCTCGGCTCAGGCGATGACTTCGCGCGCGTCTGCGGCATTCCGCGCACGATCACCTCCGCGTGCGACGCGATTCTCTACGGCCGGGTACGCGAGGTCGACGTCGCCACGGCGAACGGTCTGCGATATCTCGGCGTCGCCGGCCTCGGATTCGATTCCGAGGTCGCGGAGTATGCGAATGAGAACGCGAAGCACCTGCGCGGATCGCTGATCTATCTCTACGCCATCTTCCGCGTCCTGCCGCGATTCACGCCGCGGCGCGTGGTGATGAACGGCACGCGCGCCGAGGAGCTCATGTTCGCGTGCGTCGGCAACTCGCGGCAGTACGGCGGCGGGATTCGCATCACGCCCGACGCGCAGATCGACGACGGCCTGCTCGATCTCTGCCTCGTGCACCGCACGTCACGCGCGCAGTTGCTCAAGACGCTGCCGCGGGCGTACACCGGATCGCATGTGAAGAGCCCGTTCGTCGAAACCGCGCGCGGGACGCAGTTCACGTTCGAGAGCGAGCATCCGATGGAGGTGTACGCGGATGGGGAGCGGCTGACCAGGACGCCGGTGACGTTCGCGCTTGCCGAAGGGAAGTTGCGGATCGTGGTGCCGTGAGCTGGTTGTCGACTTATCCTGCGCGAAGACGCAGGATCTCCGGTGATACCGCGATGGGGGAAACCACGTGCGCGAAACGAATGTCGATTCCGCTGGTGTGACCGGAGATCCTGCGTCTGCGCGCAGGATGAATTTCGTTACTCCGGGATGATCTCGATGCCGCCGGTCTGCGGCCTCTGCGTCTGGGTCGGTGCGGCGGCGGCGTCGATGTTGCGCGAGAGGAACAGGTCCGTATCCGCCTTGCCGTCGGGGCTGAAGCCGATGACGAGGTATTTGTCGGGACGCTGGAGGTACTTGTACGCGTTGCCCCACGGGTCGTTGAGCAGCGGCGCGGAGATGTAGTGCGGGACGAGCTCCGGCAACGCGGTGGGCAGGTGATTGTTGACCGTGTTGAACTTCTCGATCGCCTGTCCGATCGCTTCGATCCGCTCGACGGAGATCGCCTTCTTCGTGTCGCGCACCGATGACGTGTGGCGGGTGAAGGGCGCCAGGGCGTTGAGCGGATTCTTGAACGACGTGCCGAGGGAGATGACCGCGATCGCGGCGAGCACGACGACCAGCGGCAGCGGCACCGGCGTCTCCGCCACTTCCGTTTCGTCGACCGGCGACTGATCGAGCACCGCCTGCACGTGCTGGCCGCGCACTTCCTCCACCAGGTCGCGCGTGAGCAGCTCGTACAGCGACTTGTTCGTATCGAACTCGGAGAGCTTCGACATCTCCACGATGTCGCCGACCGAGGTCAGCCCGTCGACGAGGTCGTAGATGTGCTTTTCTTCCTCGGAAATGCGGATCTTGTCCGCGCCGCCGCGTTTCTTCTTCGGCGCGCGAGTGCCGTCGAAATCGATTTCGTCCGCGTCCTCCGCGCCGACGACCACGATCTCCTGGTCGGTCAGCTTCTTGCGGAAGATCATGTCGTAGGAGCGGATGCGCTTCTCGATGATCGGCCACTCGTCGATCATCCGCGCGCCTTCCATCAGGATCGACTCGGCGGTGATCGGCACGACGTTGTCGCGGTCGTACTCGATCGTGGTCTCCTGCGAGAAGTGGTAGTCGCCGTCCTTCCAGCGGAAGAGGCGGTAGACGATCTGCAGGATCTGCAGCTGGATGGCCTGCTTGAGCGAGTCGGGCGAGATGATGCCGTAGTGCGTGAGGATGAAGCCGAGCCGCTGCAGCGTCTCCTTCTGGATCTCCAGGGCGCGATTGAGCTGGTCCTGCGACAGCGTGCCGGTCTTGATCAGCACCGTGCCGAGGCGGTTCTCCAGGCGGCGGTTCAGCGAGTCGGCGCCGACCACCTTGCCGTCGAGGAACGTGACGGTCACGGTGTCGTCCTTGCCGCGCAGCGTCAGCACGCCGGTCTTTCTCTGCAGCCCGATCAGCTGAAAGATGTCGGCGAGACTGAAGTCGCGTAGTGTGCCTTCGAGTGCCATAGCGGATCAGGTGGTGACGACCCTGCGTTTATAAACCGGAAGCGACATCATCACCCACATCAGGACCGCCAGGGTGGCAGCCAGGACGCGGACGATGAGCTTCGCCGTCTCCGCCACCGGACCGATGGCCGGCGCGAGGCGGCCGGTGAGCACGGCGATGGAGACGAAGAAGAGGAAGACGAAGACGCCGAGCAGGCCGGCGATGGTCCGCCCCTCGATCAGCTGCGCCGAGCCGGGGATGAACGTGGCGAAGATGCGGTTCCGCGTCGCCATGCCGGTGTGGTAGTCGGAGACTTCCTCCAGCTTCGAGCGCTTGGTGTCGAGCGAGACGCCGTCGCGCTTGAGGTAGATGTGGATGCATTGCGTGCAGTAGGTCGCGCTCTCCCGCGCCGACTTGCAGCGATGGCAGAACGTGCGGCCGCACTTGATGCACTGTCCCGCGTAGCCGCGCGTCCGGCGGCGCATCCAGAGGAGGACGGCGACGATGATCGTCACCAGCGCGCCGATGGTGACCGGGTTGATCGCGCTGACGGCCGGATCGAAGTACGAGTAGTTGCCGAAGATCGAGCGCGCCGTGCCGCGCTTCGCGATCATCGCCGCCAGCGCCCACGCCTCCGGAATCGGCGGGTGATACATCACGATCTTCTGCGACGGCGGATTGGAGAGCAGCCGTTCGATGCCGGAGCGGTCGAGCGTCTTGGCGCGCTCGATCTGCTGTCCCTGCTCGTCGAATTTGTACACCTCGCCGCTGGCGACGGAGTGGTTGTAGTAGGCGATGGCGAGCTTCGGATCGAGCTGCTGCGCTTTCTCGTACTCGGTGATCGCCGCGGAGAAGTCGTTGTCGAGGAAGTGCAGGTTGCCGATGTTCACATGCGCGCCGGCGGAGTCCCGGAGCTCGACCGAGCGGCGGTAATGGACGCTGGCCTGCGGCTCGTTGCCCTCGTGCAGCTGCAGGTTGCCGAGGAGGAGATGCAGCGCGGCGTTGTCGGGGATGAGGCCGACCAGCTCCTGCATGCGGCGCAGCGCTTCGGGCTGATAGCTGTGCTCTTCGCTGCCGATGGCCGACATCACGATGGGGCTGTCGACGCCGGCGGTCCAGTTCGCGGCTTCATCGAGCGCGATCGGCAACAGCGCCACGAGAAGGCTGACCAGGACGATCATGACCCGCTCCAGCACGCCGGCGTAACCGAAGAAGATGATGAACCAGTAGAACAGCAGCCACATCGGTCCGAGCCAGACGAAGAGCGGCAGAAAGAGCAGGGCGAAGGCGAGGACGGTGACCGAGCCGCCGCGGAAGCTCTGTCCGAGGATCTCGCGGAAGTCGTGGGCCATGGCGCGGCCGTAGCGGATGAAGAGCGCGATGGCCAGGACCGCCGCCGTGAGCGCGATGGCCAGCGCGACGCAGATGAGGAGATCGGCCTGGCTGAGCAGGCGTGTGCGATAGGTCAGGAAGACGTTGGCGAATCCGCGGAAGCTCCATTGCAGAGCGCCGGCCCAGTTCTTCTGCGCGGCGGCGCGATCGGCGAGGGAGAAGGCGACGGCGGGAGATTTCGGATCGAGCTGCACCGCCGCTTTCGCCGCCCAGACGGCGACGTCTTTCGCCTGCTTCTGATCGGCGTCGCTGGCCAGCGCGGCGGAAGCCGAGGCGTAGAGCGGATAGGTGCGAATGCCGTACGACTTTCCGGTGTCAACGAGCTCGTTGGTTTTCTTGATGGCCAGATCGACGTCCCCTGCGTCCGCGGCGGCTGTCGCCTGCGGCCAGATATCGCGGGGCGCAGTCTGCTCGGCACGGACGAAGATCGCCCACCCGCACAGCAGCAGCCCCCAGATCAGACGTCGTCTCATTCAGATGCTCTTCGTCCGTTGGACGTAGGCGAGCTTCAATTCTCCCAGATGCGTGGTCAGAAAGTCCTCTTCTTCCGGCGTGAGGTTGCCGGCGGTCTTTTCCTGCAGCAGGTTCAGGATGTCGATCATCTGGCGCGCGGCGCCGGGATCGAGCTTCGCCTGCGGCTGATACGGATTGCGCAACATGCCCAGGCTCATATACGCCTGGGCGATGAGCGGCTCGATGAAATTCGCGAACGGCGTCTCCGGACTTCCGGCCCGGTCGGAGATCGAGCGCTTCTCTTTCGGCTCCGCTGGTTTCGCCTTCGCCTCCGCCTTTGGCTCCGGCTTCGGCTCGGCGGCCGGAGCCGGTTCGGGCGGCGGCGCGGTGGCGACCGCGGGGTCCGACGGATGGATATCGTTGCGGAATTCTTCCTTGATCTCCCCCTCGGCGGTGAAGATCCGTTTGTCAGTAACCTTCAGTTCCTTTTTGTCGTTGGTCATACCGCGATGTCTCGTTAAATCAAGGGTTTGGAATGTTACCGCAATTTAGGCGCAGGGTGTCGTTCCGGCAACGGCGGCCGGAGCAACGGCGAGGACCTGCAGCGCGAGCGTCAGCATGCGGCGCATCGGTGACACAACCTCCGGCTTTGGAATCAGCGCCACGAACGATACATAAAAAAGAGCTATTGAGCTATTGAGGCGTTCAGCCGTTAAGCTTCTCAACCGCTCAGCCGCTCAACAGCTGAATGGCTCAACAGCTTTTCATGAACATCTTTCAGATCCTCGAGTTCAACCAGTTCAACACCGGCTCCGTGCACCAGATGTTTCAGGCTGCGACCGGCCTCCGGGAGCGCGGCCACGACGTGACCGTCATCAGCCGTCCCGACGCCGTGCTCGCCGCGAACTGCGCGGAGCGCGGCGTCGATTTCGCCGGACTGCCGATGCGGCATCAGTTCGACATCCGCAGCATGCTCGCGCTGCGCAGGCTGGTGCGCGCGAAGCGGCCCGACGTCATCCACGTGCATAAAGGCATTGCCCACGCCCTGGCGCTCGCGGCGACGGCGCGTGATCCGGTCGGCGCGTTCGTGGTCAATCGCGGCGTCTCGTTTCCGCTCGACGTCTGGAACCGCGGCAAGTACCGGACGAAACGCGTCGATCGCGTGGTCACGGTCTGCCGCCAGATCAAGGACGTGATCGTGTCGAGCGGACGCCTTTCGCCGGAGAAGGTGGACGTGGTCTACGCCGGAACCGATGTGATGCTCTTCGATCCCGATCGCTGGGACGCGCGCGCGTTCCGGCGCGAGAAGAACATCGCCGACGATCGCTTCCTCATCGCGCAGGTCGGGGTTCGGGACTGGAAGGGATGGAAGGAGCTGATCGACTCGGTCTCCGACATCGTGCCTTCGCACCCGGACGTTCACCTTGCGCTCATCGGCTGCCGCAATGACGACGAGAAGAACGAGGTGATGTCGTACGCCGGCACGTTGCCCGTTTCCGCCATCGAGTACCGCACCGACATGCCGAACGTCTTCGCCTCGTGCGATCTCGTCGTCGACGCGTCGTGGGCCGGCACCGGCATCACCGGCACGATTCGCGAGGCGATGGCGATGCGCAAGCCGGTGATCGCCAGCGACGCGGGCGGCAATCGCGAGCTCGTGTCGTCGGGCGACGTCGGGTGGTTGATCCCGATGAAGGATCGCGCCGCGCTGACCAACGCGTTACGCGAGGTGATCGAAGATCGCGCGCGCCGCGATGCGGTTGCGCTGCGCGCGCGGGAGCACGTTGTGAACGGCTTCTCGAAGGAGCTGCGGATTAAGCGGTTGGAGTCCCTGTATCGACTGATCGTGGCAGCAAAATAGAGGGGAGCGGACGTCCTCGTCCGCTCAGGAAAGAACGAGCGGACGAGACGTCCGCTCCCCTCGTCTATTGAAGCAAATCGATCGGCGGACCACCGTCCGGATACACCTTGAGCTTCGTGTAGACCCACTTCTCCGCGTCGCGTGTGGCGATCGCTTCGACCGTCGCTTTTCCTTTCGGTCCGGAGATCGGGAAGGTGATGTTGGCGTGGCCGCCGTCGTTGTCGACGTTCACCGAGCCTTTCACCCACCATCCCGTTTCGACCGGAGATCCGAGAGCGGCGATGACGCGCGGATCGTTGACGGCCCGGTCGCGCGCGCCTTTGTACGCGTCGGTCGACCGGATCGCGCCGAAGACCACGAACACGAGCACGGCGACGGCTGCGATGCCGAGGACCAAGAGGACGCTGCATCCGATGAGCAGCCATTTCAGGCAGCCCGACTTCTGCGGCGGCGGTTGCTGTCCCTGCGGTTGCGGCGGGATGTACTGCGGTGCGGCTGCGGTCATGAAAGGGCCCTCACATGTTCTGCCACGCTCGAGGCGAGACCTTCCATATCGTAGCCCCCTTCGAGCAACGAGAGCACGCGGCCGCGACAGTGGCGCTCGGCGCACTCGACGATCCGGCGCGTCATCTCGCCGTATGCCTGTTCGCTCACATGCATGCCGCCGAGCGGATCGCGGCGATGCGCGTCGAAGCCGGCGGAGACGAGGATCGCACTCGGCGCGTAGTCGTCGATCACGCGTACGATCTCATCTTCCACGCGACGCAGATATTCGGCGTCTCCGGCGCCTGCTTCGAGCGGGATGTTCAGCGTGAAGCCGCGTCCTTTTCCTTCGCCGATCTCCTCCCGCGCGCCGGTGCCGGGGTAGAACGGGAAGCGGTGCATCGACGCGTAGAAGACGTCGTCGCGCTCTTCGAACAGATGCTGCGTTCCGTTGCCGTGATGGACGTCGAAGTCGAAGATGAAGACGCGCTCGACGCTCTGTTGCTCGAGCAGCCACTCCGCCACGCAGGCGATGGTGTTGAAGAAGCAGAAGCCCATCGCCTCCTCGCGCTCGGCGTGATGTCCGGGCGGACGGGCGATGACGAAGGCGCGCTGGCTCTCGCCGTACGACCAGATGTCCTCCGCCGCGGCGAGCGCTTCCGCCACCGCCCCGCGCGCGGCGGCGAAGCTGGCCGAGGAGATCGGATTGTCGAGCGAATGAAAGAGCCGCATTCCCGCGCGGCATGCCGTCTCCAGCTCCCGTTCGTATTCGAGCGAGTGGACCTTGGCGATGATGCGGCCGGAGTCGGGGTGCGTGGTGACGTCGCGCACGAACGTCTTCGCCAGCCCCGCGCGTCCCACGCCGTCGACCGCCGCGTCGAGCCGCCGCGGAGTCTCCGGATGTCCCACTCCGGTGTCGTGACGGTAGAAGACGGAGCCGATGTAGGTCTTCAGCATTTGAGCGATTGAGCTGTTCAGCTGTTCAGCTTAACGGCTCAATCGCTCAACCGCTCAACAGCTTTTCTGATACAACTCGCTCCCTTGCGACGCGCTCTCCACATCATCTCGATCGCCATCCTCACGATTGTCTTCCTCGGCTTCTTCCTTTGGAACAGCAATCTTCACGACGTCTGGCACATCATCCGTTCCACCAGCGTGCCGTGGTTCGTGGGCGGGCTGGCGGTCAACTTCATGGCGTTGATCCTGCGCACGGTTCGCTGGCGGAAACTGCTCGACGTCGATGAGAGCCCCGCGTTCTATCCGACCTTCTTCTCCAATACCGTCGGCTACATGTTGTCGACGGTGCTGCCGATCCGCGCCGGCGACGTCGCGCGGCCGGCGCTCCTCTCACGCCGCACGAACGTCCGTTTTTCCGACGCCCTCGGCACGGTGCTGACCGAGCGCGTCCTCGATCTCTACTGCCTTCTGCTGCTCTTCATCTACTACGTCGTCCGGCACTGGAACAGCTACGCCGGCTCGCGCGCCTACACGCTGATCAAGAGCGGAGCGGTGGGGGCGACCGGAGTGATCGTCGCGCTGACGCTGCTCGTCATCGGCATCGTCACGTTCCGCGAGCGGATGCGGCGCGTCCACGCCTGGGTCGGCAGGTTCGTGCCGAAACGGTTCCGCGATCCCTGGATGCGCTTCTTCGATTCATTCGCCCAATCGCTGCGGCTCTCGCGGCGCCCATCGACACTCCTGGTCGTCCTCGGCACCACGGCGGCGGTCTGGGCCTGCCTCTCCGCGCAATTCTGGTTCGTGCTCGTGGCGAACGGACATCCGCTGCCGTTCGACGCCAGCTTCTTCATCAGCGGGCTCTCCACCATCGGCCTGGTGGTCCCCACGCCGGGCGGCGTCGGCGGCTTCCACAAGGCGTGTCAGCTCGTGCTGACCACGTTCTACGGATTCGACATCGACACGTCCGTAGCTGTAGCGCTTTTGTTTCACGCCGTGGGAACCCTGCCTGTCGTTCTGACGGGGCTCGTGCTGTTTGCGAGGGAAGGGCTGCGTTGGAAGGACGTCATGCGGGAGACAACGGACGAAGTTGACAGTTGACAGTTGGCCGTTCGCAGAAGAACGCGCTGCCTCTGTCCACTGCCAACTGCCAACTGATCGTGATATACGGCGCGTCATGCGCTGCCCGTTCTGCGGGAACACCGAGGATCGGGTGGTCGATTCGCGAGAGAGCCGGGAAGGAGAAGTCATCCGCCGGCGGCGTGAATGTGTTCGTTGCGAGCGGCGCTTCACCAGCTACGAAAAGATCGACATCGAGCCGTTCATGGTGGTCAAGCGCGACGAGCGGCGCGAACCGTATGACCGCGAGAAGCTCATGCAGGGGCTCCACATCGCCTGCCGCAAACGGCCGGTGCCGGAGGCTGCCCTGGAACGTCTCGCGGACTCCATCGAGCGCGGCATGCACGATTCGGGGGAACGGGAGATCTCCAGCCAGCAGCTCGGCACGATGGTCATGGACCGTCTGCGCGAGCTCGACCCGGTGGCGTACGTGCGATTCGCTTCCGTCTACCGGCGCTTCGAAGACGTCGAAGCGTTCGTCAAAGAGTTGCACGGATTGAAATGAGGATCATGAATCCGAGTGTCATCAGGGCGGGAACAGCCATTGCACAAGAGGAGCCCGGTTCCGCGCCTGCACGAATCAAGAGGCCTACATGACTGACGCGAATGAAACCGCGAAAGAAGAAGCAATCAAGATCCCCGACGTCCTTCCGGTCCTGCCGCTGAAGGACCTCGTCATTTTCCCGTTCATCATCGTGCCGCTTTCGGTGTCGCGGGAGAAGTCGATCAACGCGGTCGATCAGGCGCTGGCCGAGAACCGCGTGATCATGCTGACGGCGCAGAAGGATTTCCAGAACGAGGATCCGGGGGAGGAAGACCTCTACCGCGTCGGCACGGTGGCCATCATCATGCGCATGCTGAAGCTGCCCGACGGCCGCATCCGCATCCTGGTGCAGGGCCTCAGCCGCGCGCGCATCGACTACTTCATCCAGACCGCGCCGTTCTTCAAGGCCAAGATCACGCGCATCGAAGAACCGATCACCAAGGACCGTCCGCTGGAAGTCGAGGCGTTGATCCGCTCGGTCAAGCAGAACCTCGACCGCGCCGTGTCGCTGGGCAAGAACATCTCGCCCGAGGTCATGGTCATCGCCGCGAACCTCGACGATCCGGCGCGGCTCACCGATCTCGCGGCGTCGAACCTCGACCTCAAGCTGGAGGAGGCGCAGGGCATCCTCGAGACCATCGATCCGGTCGAACGGTTGAAGAAGGTCAACGAGCTCCTGACCCGGGAGATCAACCTGTTGACCATGCAGCAGGAGATCTCCACCGCGGCGCAGGGGGAGATGAACAAGTCGCAGCGCGAGTACTTCCTCCGCCAGCAGCTGAAGGCCATTCAGTCGGAGCTCGGCGAAGGGGAGGAGCTGGCGGAAGAGGTCGAGAACTACCGCAAGAAAATCGAGGAGAAGCAGATCACTTCGGAAGCACGCGAGGAGATCGAGAAGCAGATCAAGCGGCTCGAGCGCTCGCATCCCGACTCCGCGGAGACGTCCATCATCCGCACGTACCTCGACTGGATGACCGGCCTGCCGTGGGGACAGATGTCGGCCGACAATCACGACCTGCACCGCGCCCGGACGATCCTCGACGAAGACCACTACGACCTCGAGAAGATCAAGGAGCGCATCCTCGAATACCTCGCCGTGCGCAAGCTGCGCGGACAGAAGATGAAGGGTCCGATCCTCTGCTTCGTCGGGCCTCCGGGCGTCGGCAAGACGTCGCTCGGCCGTTCCGTCGCGCGTGCGCTCGACCGCAAGTTCGTCCGCATCTCGCTCGGCGGCGTGCGCGACGAAGCCGAAGTGCGCGGACATCGCCGCACGTACGTCGGCGCGTTGCCGGGACGCATCATCCAGGGCATCAACCAGGCCGCAACCTCGAATCCCGTGTTCATGCTCGACGAGGTCGACAAGATCGGCGCCGACTATCGCGGCGATCCGTCGTCCGCGCTGCTCGAAGTGCTCGACCCCGAGCAGAACTTCTCGTTCCGCGATCACTACCTCGGCGTGCCATATGACCTTTCGAACGTGATGTTCATCGTCACGGCGAACGTCCTCGACACCATCCAGCCGGCGTTCCTCGACCGCATGGAAGTCATCCGCCTCTCCGGCTACACCGACGAGGAGAAGCTGTCGATCGCGCGGCAGCATCTGATCCCCAAGCAGATGGAGGAGAACGGGATCAAGGAGATCAACGTGAACTGGACCGATGGCGGCGTCATGCGCGTCATCACCGGCTACACGAAGGAAGCGGGACTGCGCAACCTGGAGCGCGAGATCGGCACGATCTGCCGGAAGATCGCGGTGCAGGTGGCCGACGGCAAGACCGCCGAGAGCTACCGCATCACCGACGCGAACATCGACAAGTACCTCGGGCCGATGAAGCACTTCGCCGAGGAGTTGCTGGAGCGCGATCAGGTCGGCGTGGCGACCGGACTGGCGTGGACCGCGGTCGGCGGCGACATCCTCTTCATCGAGGCCACCGCGGTGAAGGGCAAAGGCAAGCTCTCACTGACCGGCCAGCTCGGCGACGTAATGAAGGAGTCGGCGCAGGCGGCGCTCACGTATGCGCGTGCGCATGCCGAAGAGCAGGGCATCCCTGACGATTACTTCGAGACGCACGACATCCACATTCACGTCCCTGCCGGCGCGATTCCGAAGGATGGACCGTCGGCCGGCATCACCATCACCAGCGCCATCATCAGCGTGCTCACCGGACGTCCGGTGAAGCGCAACGTGGCGATGACCGGCGAGGTCACGCTGCGCGGCGACGTGCTGCCGATCGGCGGCGTGAAGGAGAAGGTGCTCGCGGCGCGCGCGGCGAAGATCAACACCATCATCATGCCGAAGCTCAACGAGCGGGATCTGATCGACGTCCCCGAGCCGATCAAGCGCGACATGCAGTTCCACTTCGTCGAGCACGTCGAGGATGTGCTGCGCATCGCGCTGCTCGACAAGGACGCCGCGGAGCAGAAAACGACCGATCGCGCGGGACGGGAATCGAATCCGTTGCCGGAGCCGGAGCCGGCGGCCGCGACGACGGCGAGTTAACGCGCCGGCTTCGGATACACCGCCGGTGAGCGGTGATCATCCCTGCTCACCGCGCGCACTCCGAAGATGAAGTTGTCCTTCGACAGTTTCATCGTGTAGCTCGTCACGCGGCCGACAGCCTGCGAGTGCTGCCATCTCGGCGAGGTGGTGTCGCGCCAGACGATCTCGTAGTGGTCCGCGTCATCCGCAGCGTCCCATGCGAGGTCGGTGTCATTCGTCAGCCGCGCGGTGATGATGCGGACGTTCTTCGGACGGGCCGGAGCGGACGCGAGCTCGGCCAGCGCCGCGACGTTCACCCGCGCGACGTTCGCGATGTACGGGAAGTCGTCGAACTTCGGGAGGTCGCCGTACTGCGTGCCGTTCTCGACGCGCACGTTCTGATGCTGGTGGTCGTAGTTCTCGCGCGACTCGGTGAAGCGGACAGCGGGGTAGCCCTGCTCCAGGAACGGGATGTGGTCGCCGCCGCGCAGGTAGCGGTCGCGCCGGTAGATCATCGCCACGTCGAACTTCGGCGTGTACTTCGCGGCCGTCGCGTCGATGAAGCGCGCCAGCTGCCGCGACGGCGAATCGTTCTCGCCGCCGACGTTGCGCCGCACCTTCGCTTCATCCTCCGATTCGTTCGACGGCACGCCTTCGGAAAACACACGCACGGACCTGACGCCGTGTCCGACGATGTCGTTGGTGAACATCCCTTCGATGTTCATCCCGTTCTTCTTTGCCTGTTCGGCGAAGTAGGTCGAGCCGACCAGTCCCTGCTCCTCGCCCGCGACGGCGATGAAGATGATCGTGGCGTCGAACGGATGCGGCGCCATCACGCGCGCCGCCTCGAGCACGACGGCCACGCCCGACGCGTCGTCGTTGGCGCCCGGCGCGTCGCAGTCAGCGTCGGTCGGACTGGAGCACATCGAGTCGTAATGACCGCTGACGACGTAAACACGATCGGGCGACTTCGTGCCGCGCAGCGTGGCGACGACGTTCGTCACCTTCGTCGCTTTTGCGATGCGCGGATAGCGGCCCGGCTGCTGTTCGAACGTCTGCCGCTCGACGGTCATCCGGCCGTTCGACGTCGCGGCGATCTTCTGGAACTCGGCGTAGATCCAGTCGCGTGCCGCGCCGATGCCGCGCTTCGGGTCGTCCTGCGCGGAGAGCGTGTTGCGCGTGCCGAAGGAGACGAGCGTGTTGACGGTGCGCTCGACGTGCTTCGCGTCGATCGTGGAAAGAAGGACTGCGATCGCGACGGCGAGGTGCTTCACGGCGTTAGATGAAAGCGACTTACGTCGCGCGTGACACGAGGCGCTGCGCGTATGGCAGCAGCGAGGCGGCGATGGCGACCTTGATCATGTCGGCGACGATGAACGGCGCGACGCCGGTCTGGAACGCGAGCTGCGCGTTCGTCAGCGTTGCCAGCCACGCCCAGCCGCCGAGGTAGATCACGCCAAGAGCGGCGAGCATGCCGCAGACGGCGCGGAGGATCGAGCTTCCCCAGCCGCGCTGCGAGACGAAGCCGGCCAGCCAGGCGGCGAACGGATACGACCAGAGGTAGCCGGCGGTCGGGGCGATCAGCCAGATCGGTCCGCCGTGGCCCTGCGCGAAGACCGGCAGGCCGCTCATGCCTTCGAACAGGTAGAGCGCGGCGGCGGCCGCGCCGCGCGACGAGCCGAGCGTCACGCCGACGAGCAGCACCGCGATCGGTTGAAGCGTGAGCGGCACCGGCGAGCCGGGGATCGGGATCGCCACCTGCGCCGCCAGGGCGATCAGCATCGAGGCCCCGATGATGGTCAATACGTTGACCGCCGCGCGGCCGCGGATCACGCGCTCAAGAACGATCTGTGGAATCGTCGTTTCCATTCTTCGCTTCCCCCAGCACCAGAATCGCCGGCAGCAGCGTGATCGCGGCGATGCCGCTCAAGCCGATGCCGAAAAACGAAGCATAGCCGATCGATCGAAGACCGGGATAGTGCGAGAAGGCGAACGAGCCGTAGCCGACGATCGCCGTGAGCGCCGCCATCAGGATCGCCTTGCCCGTCTCGTGCGCCGACTTGTGGAACGTGGCCGGATTCTCCACGTAGCGCTGCAGCATGTAGACCGCGTAGTCGGTGGCCACGCCGATGATCATCAGTCCGACGAAGATGTTCATGAAGTTGAACTCCAGGTCGAACAGCGCCATCAGCCCGAGCATCCCCGCCGCGCCGGCGACGAACGGGACGAAGGTCAGCAGCGTCATCTTCACCGTCCGGAAGCTGGCAAACATCAGCACGGCCACGGCGAGGAAGCCGATGATCGTGGCGTTCTTCGCGTCATTGCGGATGATGCGCCGCAGCGTGCTGCTGACGAGATTCACGCCGGTGACGATGTCGTTCGGATGCTTCGCCGCGACGTCGAGCAGCTTCGGCGGCACTTCCCGCGGCCACTTGCCGCCGGTGGGGTAGAAGTAGATGACCGAGATCCAGTTGCCGTTCGGCAGCTTCTTCACGAAACGCTCGGTGAGCTTGAGCAGCTCGGCATTGCCGAGGTTCGTCAGCGTCACCGGCTCCTTCGGCTGCAGCGCCTGCTCGAAGAGCGGCATGTACGTCTCGTACGCCGACGGGCGGAAGCCGTTGTCGTTCAGCGCGGCGTAAAACGTGTCGTGAATCCGCTTCGGATTGAAGCCGTCGTTCGCCCCGCGCTGCAATGCGGCGATCGTCGCCAGCTGCTGTTCGCGCGGCGGAAGGAAGGTGGCGATCGACTGATACGAGGCGATCGTCCGGTCGTTCACCAGTGTCGACAGATCCTCCGTCGCCGACTGCGTGCGTGCCAGCACCTCGTCGAGCGACTTCCCTTCCACCACCCACATCATGAAGTCGAACGACTGTCCGAACTTCTCGGTGATCCGCGCCTGCGTCACCACGCCCGGATTCCCCTTGGCCCGCAGGTCCTGAATGTTGTCGCTGAAGCGAAGGCGCGTGGAGAGAAGGCCGCAGACGACGATGAACACCGACCAGACGATGATCGTCGCCTTCGGCCGCGCGATCGACGCGTCGATGATGTGGCCCGCGCCGAAGGAGTGAAGGTAGAGCTTCGGCGCCTTCCGCCGCTCGCGCCGCTCGCTGAGGACGATCAGCGCCGGGAGCAGGAACATGACCGCCACGAGGAAGAGCAGGATGCCGGTCCCGGTGAGGAAGCCGAGCTGCGTCATGCCGCGGAAGTCGGTGGCCAGGAAGGCGTAGAACGTCGCGGCCGTGGTGATCGCGGCGATCAGCACGCCGGGAAGCGTGGTCCGGATCGTGGTGACGATGGCGTGCTGCATCGATTCGCCGCGATTGCGCTCGTCGACGTAGCGGCCGTAGAGGACGGTGATGAAGTCGATGCCCAGTCCGGCGAGCAACGCGGCGAACCCGGCACTGGCGGACGAAAGCTGGCCGTAGACCATGCCCGCCATGCCGAACGTCATCAGCAGCCCGAGGACCAGCGGTGCGCCGGCGTATCCGAGCGAGCCGGCGCGGCGGAATGCGTAGAGGAACAGCGCGAGCACGCCGATGACGGAGCCGATGATGTTGACGATGACGTCGTAGCGGATGAGGTCCGCGTCGCCGATGGCGATCGTGTAGCCGCCGGTGTGCGAGATCTTCGGCAGCGGCGTTCCCTGCGGCGCCTGCTTCTGAAAATTCTGCAGCGCCTCGGCCTCGATCAGCGCCCCTTCCTGCAGCAGCGACTTGGCGAACGGCACGTCCTGCGCCGGACTCTTCGGCTTGGTCAGGATCAGCAGCGTCGAATGATCGGACGAGAGGTAGTAGCCGCTCGACGCGTCCATCTTGAATCCGCCGCCGGAGAGCTTGAATTTGTTGAGGTAGACCGGCAGGAGATTGAACGGGTCGTACTGCACCAGCGTCTTCATCGCGAATGCCTGCGGCGTCTGCAGCATCGCGTGATTGCGCGCCACCGACTCGCGGATGCCGGCGTCGGAGAGCTTTGCTTCGACCTGTTGCAACTCGGCGGGCGTCAGGAACAGCAGCGCGCGGGGCAGGACGTCTTCGATGAAATCGAGCGGATTGGGGATCTTGTAGGAGACCTCTTCGATGCGGCGGTTCGTGCGGTAGCCTTCCGCGATGCCGTCGATGAGGGTGTCGTACTCATGGACGTCGTGCCCTTTCGGCATGTCGAAGACGACGATGTGGTAGTCGATCGTGCCGAGGTCGCGCAGCACCTTCCGGAAGTCGTTCACCTGCTTGTTCTTCTGCGGGATGAGATTCAGCAGGTCGGGGTCGAAGCTGAGGCGGCTCGCACCCCAGACGGCGATCGCGGCGACGATGAGGGAGATGATGGCGATGCGCTTGCTGTGTCTCAGACAGAGCCGGGCAAGGCCATCGAGCAGACGTTCGATCCATGGTTTAGCCAAGGGAGCCGGGAGTTAACATGCGACGAGTGACGAGTCAAGAAAATCGAGCGGCGCTCCACTGGGTGATGGCCATCGCCATCCTCGGATTTGCCTGCCCCAGGGCCGAGCCGCTGACGGCCCAGAAAGCGGAGGAAATCCTCCAGAGCTTTCAGTTTGCGAACGAGCCGATCTACGCCGAGGTGCCGCAGCGCGTCTGGTGGAGTCCGAAGGCGCCGCAGGACGATTACGACGTCAAGGCGCTGGAGACGCTGCGCAACCTGGAGCGCGCCGGATATCTCACCGTCACCGAATCGCACGACGGCGACACGACCTCGTACACCGGCAAGGTGACGCAGAAGGGCTTCACGCTCATCGGCACGGCGCCGAGCAAACGCGGTCCCTGCTTCCGCGCCACGATCTGCTTCAAGAAGTACGACGGGCTGCGCAACTTCCAGCGCCATCCGAGCCAGCCGACCGTCGGCCACGGCGATCTCGTCTGGCATTACGAGCGCCCCACGCCGATGTACCCGCTCTTCACCACGAAGATCGACAAGGACCTGCAGAAGCCGTACGCATCTGCTGTTTCGTTCTTCTGGAAAAACCACGCCTGGCACTTCGACGTCATGGTGCGGAAATCGGCCCTGTGACGGCTGACACACCCGCGATGTGCATCTCTCGCCGAGACATCGCGCCTCCTCGGGTTAAACGTTTCGTGGAGGACCTGACCCATGTTTGTGAAAGATGTGATGACCACCGCGCCGATCTGTTGCGAGCCGTCCGACAGCGTCGAGCGTGTCGCGAAGTCGATGACCGAGCATGACTGCGGAATCATCCCGATCTGCGCCGGAGGAAAGCTCGTCGGTGTGATCACCGATCGCGACATCACCACCCGAGTCATCGCCGCCGGCAGGCACCCCGCCGAGCTGGCGGTGAGAGAGGTGATGACGAAGCCGGTGTTCACCGTCCGCCAGGACGAGAACGTCCAGGCGGCGATCGATCGGATGGAGACGAAGCAGGTGCGTCGTTTGCCGGTGGTCGACGATAAGGATCGCGTCGTCGGAATCGTCGCGCCGTCCGACCTGGCGCCGATCTTCGCGTCGATGAACGTCGCCGACTTCCTGCTCGCGGTCTCGTACTGGAGCCGTAAGCCGGTTCCGGTTCCGGCGTAAGTTATCGCTTCAACCGCTCGATCCCGCTCGCGCCGGCGATGATCGCCTCGGTCGCCTCGGTGGGGAAGAATCCGGTGTCGATGACGCCGGCGCATGCGCGGATCTTCTCGACCACCACGGCGATGTCGTTGCCCCACGGGATGCGCACATCGATGAGGCGGTGTCCCTCATCGGTGATGCGCGGCGCGCCTTCGTGCATCCGCACCTCGGGGTGGAGGCGCATCTGGGCGAAGCGGCGCACGAGCACTTCGAGCGCGAACGGCGTGACCTCGACCGGCAGGCTGGTCTTGCCGAGGCGGTCGACGAGCTTCGATTCGTCGGCGATCACGATGAAACGCGCCGCCTGCTGCTCGACGATCTTCTCGCGCAGCAGCGCGCCGCCATGACCTTTGATCAGGCGCAGCTGCGGATCGATCTCGTCGGCGCCGTCGACCGCGAGGTCGAGCGGCGCGAGCTCCGCCAGCGTTGCCAGCGGGATGACGAGCGATCGGGCGAGGTCCTCGGTCTGCTGCGACGTGCAGGTGCAGCGCACTTCGCGTGCGAGCGGCGAGGCGCCGAGGAGACGGACGAATTCTTCCGACGTCGATCCCGTGCCGAGACCGAGCTTCATCCCGGCGCGGACCTCGGCGAGCGCGACGCGGGCCGCATCGATCTTCATGTTCTGCGCGGTCATCGTCAGTACCCGCCCGCCGCGCCGCCGTGCCGCGGATCGGCGACGGCGATGATCTTTCCGTTCACGAACTGGATGGCGTGAATGTCGCCGATCGGATCGCGTTCCTTGATCGCGTGTCCCATCGCCGACAGCGCGTCGATCGTTTCCTTCGGCGCCAGTCCGCGCTCGAAGAAGAGCTCCTCGGGCAGCCCCTGATGGTGCCAGCGCGGCGCGGCGATCGCGTCGTAGAGCGACTTGTTGTAGACGACGACGTTCAGGAACACCTGCAGGACGGAAGTCGGGATCGTCGCGCCGCCGCGCGTGCCGAGAGCCATGAACGGCTTGCCGTTCTTGAGCACGATCGTCGGCGACATCGACGACGCCATCCGCTTGCCCGGCTCGATCGCGTTCGCCGCTCCCTGCACCAGGCCGTAGAGATTCGGCTTGCCCGGCGCGGTGGTGAAGTCGTCCATCTCGTCGTTGAGGAAGAAGCCGCAGCCGGGGACGACGTAGCCGCTGCCGAAATTGTCGTTCAGCGTCGTCGTCAGCGAGACGATGTTTCCCTGCGCGTCGATGATGGAGAAGTGCGTGGTGTGATTCGATTCGGCGAGGACGCTGCCGGGCTCCGCCAGCGAGACGGTCGGCGTGACCATGTTCGACTTGATCGAAGCGCGCCACGCCCTGGCGCGATCCTCGGAGAGGAGCTCGCGATACGGAATGCGCGTCGTGGCCGGATCGCCGAGGTACTTGTTGCGATCGATGTAGGCGCGGCGTTCCGCTTCGAGCTCGAGATGAAGCGCGCGCGGCGTTTGAAATCCGGCGGCGGCGAGATCGTAGCCGGCGAGGATGTTCAGCGTTTCGCCGATCACCAGTCCGCCGGCGGACGGCGGCGCCATCGTGAAGAGCTCGTAATCGCCGAACTTGATGGCGATCGGCGCGCGCCAGACGGGGCGATATTCGCGGAGATCGCGATAGCCGATGATGCCGCCGGCATCGCGGATAGCTTCGATGAATCGCTTCGCCGTCTCGCCTTCGTAAAACTCGCGCGCGCCGAGTGCTGCGATGCGATCGAGCGTGCCGGCGAGATCTTTCTGGATGAGTCGCGCGCCGGAAGCGAGCGGCTGGCCGTTTGGATAGAAGATCGCGGCCGTGCTCGTGAACTGATCCATGTTGCGATTCTTTTTTTCGGTGGCCAGGTCGTCGGCCAGCTCGGCGTCGACGATGATGCCGTCGCGCGCCAGCCGCGCGGCCGGATCGATCAGCTCGCGCCAGGGGCGTGAGCCGAAGCGGTCGTGCATCGTTTCGAGGCCCGAAACGGAGCCCGGAACGCCGCCCGCGAGCGTACCGGTCTGCGAGGCCTTGCTCGGATTGCCGTCGGCCTGCACGTACATATCGCGCTTCGCCGCGCCGGGAGCGATTTCGCGGAAGTCGAGCGTCCAGACGGACTTCGTTTTCGCGTCGTAGTAGACGAGGAACCCGCCGCCGCCGATGTTGCCCGCCTGCGGATGCGTGACGGCGAGCGCGAACGAGACCGCGACCGCGGCGTCGATGGCGTTCCCGCCGCGTTTGAGCACGGCGAGGCCGACTTGCGTGGCTTGCGGGGAAACGGTCGAGAGCGCGGCATGCGTCGCCTGAACGCTCGAACCGGCGAGTGCTGAAGAAATGCAAAATGCAAAATGCAAAATGCAAAACGTCGCGATCAATTTTGCATTTTGCATTTTGCATTTTGCATTCGACATCACTTGCGTCCCCTTTTCGCTGAGCGATTTCTGTCGTAAATGATCTTCAGTCCTCGCAACGTCAGCGTCTCATCGACATGCTCGATGTACTCGCTTTCGGCGGCGAGCAGCGGCGCGAGGCCGCCGGTGGCGACGATGGTCTTCAGGCCTTCGACCTCGGCGCGCATCCGTCCGAGGATGCCGTCCACGAGGCCGAGGTAGCCGAAGAAGATTCCGGATTGCATGTTCACCACGGTGTTCGTACCGATTACGTGCGGCGGCCGTTTGATGTCCACGCGCGGAAGGCGCGCGGCGCGCGCGAACAGCGCCTCGGCCGAGATCGTCAGGCCCGGCGCGATCACGCCGCCGACGTACTTCGCGTCCGCGGTGACGACGTCGAACGTCGTGGCGGTGCCGAAGTCGACGATCACCGCCGGACCGCCGTAGGTTTCGTACGCGGCGACGCAATTCACGATGCGATCGGCGCCGACTTCGAGCGGATTGTCGACGTGGATGGCGATGCCGGTCTTGATTCCCGGCTCCACGAAGATCGCCTCGACGCCGAAGAACTTCTGCACCATCGCCGCGATCACGCTGTTGATCGGCGGCACCACGGACGCCACCATCGCCCCTTCGAGATTGACGCCGCCGAGGAGTTGCTGCGCGAGGATGCCGTACTCGTCGGCGGTGCGCTCGCGCGCCGTCGCCAGCCGCCATGAGCTGACCAGCTCTTCTCCTTCGAAGAGACCGAGGACGATGTTCGTGTTCCCAGCGTCGACGACGAGGACGTTGGACGACATGGGCGCGATGTTACTACGCGAGAATGATGTCGCCCGCGCTCACCGCGATCGTCTCCGCGCCGTTGCGCAGCAGCGCGCGTCCCTGTTCGTCGATGCCGTTCCAGGTGCCGCTGACGGTGCGCTCGCCGATGACGCAGGTGATGCGATCGCCCGTCTTGTGCACGCAGAGGCGCCGCCATTCCTCGATGACCTCGTCGTGCTCGAACGGCCGGGAAAGCCGCGCGTCGACGTGCTCGATGAAGGCGGTGGTCGCTGCGTCGATGCCGCTGAACGGACCCGATACCGACTCGCGGATGGAGATCGCGTTCGGCGCGTCGGTGACCGGTTCCACGTTCACCCCGGTGCCGATGAGCAGATGCGCGCGATCGTCCTGGACGCGTGCTTCGATCAGGATTCCGGCGATCTTTTTGCCGAGCACGAAAATGTCGTTCGGCCACTTGATGCGCGCGTCGATGCCGAAGACGTCGCGCAGGTATCCGGCCACGATGTTGGCCATCGCCAGCGGCACGAGCGTCAGCTCCGGCGTCGGCCGCGTGATCATCGTCGTCGCGTAGATGCCTTTGCCGGCGGGCGACGACCACTGCCGCTGATTGCGTCCGCGGCCGGCGAACTGCTCGCCGGCGATGATCATCGCCTGCGGCAGCGCGAGGTCGTTCTCGATGCACTCGTTGACGATGCGGCGGGCGATGAGATTCGTCGACGCCACGCGCGGCACGAAGGCCAGCGATTCAATGACGTGGAGTCGTTCAACGAGATCGCTTTTCACTGATTCTGTTCGAGCTTCGCGATGCGCTCGCGCAACTCGGTCTGCCGTGTCTGCGCCCCCTGCACGACCGCCGGCGGCGCGTTCTTCATGAACTGTTCGTTCGCCAGTTTCGCGTCGAGCGCGGCCAGCTCCTTGCGCGATTTCTCGAGCTCCCGCGCGAAGCGTTCGAGCTGCTCTTTGCTCACCTCGCGCTCCGGGAACTCGATGGCGATGGCGAAGCCTTCCACCACATCGTGATGCGCGCCTTCGGGCGCCGCTGCGCCGGCGATCACTTCGGTCAGGCGCGCCAGCTCGATCAGCAGGTAGGCGTAGTCGTTGAAGAACTTCGCCTCACGCTCGTTGGTCGTGGCGATGTACAGCTTGAAGCGGTCCTTCGGCGTGAAGCCGCGCTCCACGCGCACGTTGCGCACGGTGGTGATGATCGACGTCACCGCGTTGATCATGCGATCGGCCTCGGCGTCTTCGAGCACGTCCTCCGCCACCGGATACGGCGCCACCATGATCGAAGGCTCCACGCCGCCGAGCTTCATCCAGATCTCATCGGTGATGAACGGCATGAACGGATGAAGCAGCCGCAGCGAGCGGTCGAGCACTTCGAGCAGTACCCGTTTCGCCTGGCGGCGATCCTGGTCGGTGCCGTGCTTCCCGAGGAGCACCGGCTTGACCATCTCGATGTACCAGTCACAGAACTCGTGCCAGAAGAAGTGATAGATCGCGTTCGACGCTTCATCGAAGCGATACGCGGAGAGCGACTTGTTCACGTCGCGCGTCGTTTCGTTCAGCCGCGAGAGGATCCAGCGCTCCACGGTGCCGAGCGCGTCGCGATCGATGTTCCCGCCGTTCTTCAGCTCGACGTCGAGATGCATCATCGCGAACCGCGACGCGTTCCAGATCTTGTTCGCGAACGCGGCGTAGCCCTGCACGCGCGTCTTCGCCAGCGGGATGTCGCGGCCGGTGGCGAAGATGGCCAGCGTGAAACGAAGCGCGTCGGCGCCGAACTCGTCGATCACGTCGAGCGGATCGATGACGTTGCCGCGCGTCTTCGACATCTTCTGTCCGTGCTCGTCGCGCACCAGGCCGTTGAGGAAGACCTGGCTGAACGGGACGCTGTTCGTGAAGCGGAGACCCATCATGATCATCCGCGCCACCCAGAAGAAGAGGATGTCGAAGCCGGTGATGAGGACGTCGGTCGGATAGAAGATGTCGAGGTCCGGCGTCTTCTCCGGCCAGCCCATCGTGGAGAACGGCCAGAGCGCGGAGGAGAACCAGGTGTCGAGGACGTCGGTCTCCTGCGTGATCGACGGCGATCCGCACGTCGGACAGGACGGCGGCGTATCGACGGCCACCGTCATGTGGCCGTTGTCGCAATAGAACGCCGGGATGCGATGGCCCCACCAGAGCTGGCGGGAGATCGTCCAGTCGTGGATGTTCTCCATCCAGTTGAAGTAGGTCGCTTCCCACGTCTGCGGGATGATCTGGATCTCGCCCTTGCGCACGACGTCGATGGCCGGCCTGGCCAGCGGCTCGATCTTCACGAACCACTGCCGCGAGATCATCGGCTCGATGATCGTGTCGCACTTGCCGTGCACGCCGACGGCGTGCTGGTAGTCCTTCACTTCGCCGAGCGCGTTGAGCTCCTGAAGCCGCTCGAGCACTTTCTTCCGTGCGTCGAAGCGATCGAGTACGGCGAAGTCGTCGCCTGCCGCCGCGGTCATCTTTCCGGTCTCGTCGATGACCTGCAGCTGCTGGAGGTCGTTGCGCAGTCCCGCCTCGTAGTCGCTCTTGTCGTGCGCCGGCGTCACCTTCACCACGCCGGTGCCGAACTCCATGTCGACGAGGATCGCGTCGCCGACGATCGGGACGCGGCGGTTGGTGATCGGGACGATCGCTTCCTTCCCGATCAGTTCCTTGTAGCGCTCGTCGTCAGGATGAACGGCGAGCGCCGTGTCGCCGAGCATCGTTTCGGGACGCGTCGTGGCCACGGTCAGCCGGCGATCGGAATCGGCCACCGCGTAGCTGATCTGGTAGAGCTTGTCGTTGCGGTCGCGGTACTCGACCTCGACGTCGGAGATGGCGGTGCGGCAGAACGGGCACCAGTTCACCATCGCCAGGTCGCGATAGATCAGGCCGTCGTCGTACAGCGAGACGAAGACCGTGCGCACGGCGCGGGAGAGGCCTTCATCGAGCGTGAAGCGCGAGCGCGACCAGTCGCACGAGGCGCCGAGGCGCTTGAGCTGATCGATGATCTCGCCGCCGTACTTCTCCTTCCACTCCCAGATCTTCTCCACGAACTTGTCGCGTCCGAGGTCGAAGCGGCTGATCCCTTTCTGCTGGAGATCGCGGTCGACCACCATCTGCGTGGCGATGCCGGCGTGATCGGTGCCCGGAAGCCAGAGCGTGTTGAAGCCGCTCATCCGCTTCCAGCGCACGACGATGTCCTGCAGCGTGTTCACCAGCGCGTGCCCGATGTGCAGGCGGCCGGTGACGTTGGGCGGCGGGATGACGATGGAAAAGCGCGGGCGGTCGCGATCGACGACAGGCTTGAAATAGCCTTCCGCCTCCCACGTTGCGTAGAGGCGCTGTTCGATCTCGGCGGGCTCGTATCGTTTGGCGAGTTCTTCTTTCATGATGCGGGGCGTGGATTATAGGCTTTGCGAGCTTTTGAGCCGTTGAGGCGTTGAGCCGTTAAGCTCAATCGCTCAACAGCTGAATTGCTCGACAGCTTTCTCATGATTCTAGGTATCGAAACATCGTGCGACGAAACATCCGTCGCTCTGCTCGAGCGCGACGGCAGTGTGCGCGTCAATCTGATCGCGTCGCAGATCGAGCGGCATCAGCCCTTCGGCGGAGTGGTGCCGGAGATCGCGTCGCGCGAACACCTGCAGCATCTCTTTCCGCTCGTCTCGCGCGCGGTGGCCGATGCCGGCGCCACATTCAATGATGTCGAGTCAATCGCCGTGACCGCGGGGCCGGGACTGATCGGCGCGCTGCTGGTCGGCGTCGCCGGAGCGCAGGGGCTGGCGTATGGGCTCGGTATTCCGATCATTCCGATCAATCACCTCGAGGGCCACATCTTTTCGCCCTATCTGCAGAAAGAGGGAGCGGCGATTCCGCGCCCCGAACGCTTTCTTTCGCTGGTGATCTCCGGCGGTCATTCGTCGATCTACGACGTGCGGGGCCGCAGCGTGACGATGCTCAATCGCACGCGCGACGACGCCATCGGCGAGACGTTCGACAAGGTGGCGAAGTTCATCGGGCTGCCGTATCCCGGCGGTCCGCAGATCGAGAAGCACGCGCGCGAAGGGCACGCCGATCCGAAGCGCTTTCCGTTCCCGATGCCGCAGTTCAAGGAGGAGTCGATCGACTTTTCGTACTCCGGCATCAAGGCGGGCGCGATCCGTCTGGCGCGCGAGCATCAGATCAACGTGAACGGCGATCGGCAGGCGCTGGCCGATTTCTGCGCCACGTTTCAGGCGGCGCTCATCGCGCAACTGTTCGATCGTCTCGACGCGGTCTGGTCGCGGGTACGACAGGCGCCCTCCGTCCCGACGGAAATCGCCATCGCCGGCGGCGTCGCGGCGAACGGTTCGCTGCGCGAGCGGGTGGTGGAGTGGGGCCGCGCGCACGACGTGATCGTTCGACTTCCGGAGAAGCGCTACTGCACCGACAACGCCGCGATGATCGCGTTCGCCGGACTGCAGAAAGGGGAGCCGGCTGATCCGCGGCGGGTCGCCGCGCGATCGCGGATCGGATGAGGTCGGGAATCCGGCGAAACCTTTTCCCGTCCCCTCCGTCCTAACTTGTGAGCGCAACGAAAAGAACAAAAATCTCCTACCTCTCCTCTCTCGCCGCCCCCGACCGCTCATCGGGGGCGCGATTTTTTTAGGTCATAATCTCGCGCTACATGCGCATCGCGATCGCCGGCGGAACGGGCTTCATCGGTGAGCCGCTGGCCCGAAGTCTGGCCCGGGACAACGACGTCGCGATCCTCACCCGCAATCCTTCCCGGGTGCGCGCCGGCCGCGGAGTGATGTGGAATCCGCCGGAGCAGGACGTCTGGGCCGATGTCGTCGCCGCGGCCGACGTGGTCATCAATCTGGCCGGCGAAAACATCGGGCAGAGATGGACGAACGATCGCAAGGCGCGCCTGGTCGCCAGCCGTCTCGACGCCACGAACGCGCTGATCGAAGCGATGAAGAGCGCTCCGCCGCGCAAGCGCACGTTCATCAGCGCCAGCGCGGTCGGCTACTACGGCTCGCGCGGTGACGAGACGCTCGACGAAGCGTCGACGCGCGGCAGCGGATTTCTCGCCGATCTCGTGGCCAGGTGGGAAGGCGCGGCGCAGCAGGCGGAAGACGTGGCGCGGCTCGTCATCATCCGCTTCGGCGTCGTGCTCGACGCGCACGGCGGCGCGCTGGCGAAGATGCTTCCGCCGTTTCGCTTCGGCCTCGGCGGTCCGATCGGAAACGGCCGGCAGTGGATGTCGTGGATCGATCGCGACGACGTCGTCCGCGTGATCGAGTGGGCGATCCCGAACGGCGATGTGCGCGGCGTCTACAACGCCGTGGCGCCGGAGCCGGTGCGCAACCGCGACTTCACGCGAGCGCTCGGCCGCGCGTTGCGTCGTCCGGCGATCATCCCGGTGCCGGCGTTCGCGCTTCGGTTGATGTTCGGCGAGATGGCGACCGGCACGGTGTTGCCGAGTCAGCGCGTTTTGCCTGCGCGGCTGCTGGCGGAGAGCTTCACATTCCAGTATCCGACGGTTGACGAAGCGCTCGTGCATTCTTTGACCCGCTCCTGACGGGGGCTGGTCAAGGATTGCAACTCGCGGAGGAAGGCGATATCGTACCGCGCCATCTGTGACTGCAATTCGTCTGAGAGGGGCGAATTTCAAAAAAAACGACTGCAGAATTCAAGTCGTTGGATCGGAGACGTCTCCGGATGTTACGTTTTTGTCCGAAGTCGTTTCAGAGCAGTAACTTAATTTCGGGCACGTTTCGGCCGAAGTCCTGCAGAGAGCGGAGCAGAACAAGGCCACGTTTGCTTCAGGGTGTTGAAATTCAAAGGAGGTAGGAATGAAGTTGAACCGGTTTCTGGCAGTACTCGCAGCTGTTCTGCTCATTGGCATCCCAGCCTTTGCTCAGACAACCGCGAACCTGACAGGTACGGTGACTCTCGGTGGCAATCCGCTGCCGGGCGCCACGGTGACGATCTCGTCGCCAAACCTGCTGGGTACGCGGACCGCAGTTACCGACTCGAACGGTAACTACAATTTCGGCGCTCTCCCGCCGGGTGACTACACAGTCAAGGTCGAGATGGAGAGCATGACGACCCAGACGAAGACGGTGAGGGTCAGCCTCGCATCTACCGCTCGCGCGGATGCGGAGATGAAACTCACGGCCGTCGCCGAGGCCATCACGGTCACGGCCAGCGCTCCGGCAGTCCTCGAGACGACCGAAGTGCAGGCCAACATGACGCAGAAGCTGATCAATGATCTGCCGATCGCGCGTGACCTTCGCGGCACGGTTTCGCTGGCGCCTGGCGTCACGAACACGGGCCCCGGCGGCAACCAGGTCATTTCGGGCGCTCCGTCGTTCGACAACCTGTACCTGATCGACGGCGCGACGGTGAACGAGAACCTGCGCGGTCAGCCGCACGATCTGTTCATCGAAGACGCCATCCAGGAGACGACGGTTCTCACCGGCGCGATCTCGGCCGAATATGGCCGGTTCACCGGCGGCGTCGTCACCGCCGTTTCGAAGTCGGGCGGCAACGAGTTCTCCGGCACGTTCCGCGACTCGTTCCAGGCTGCCAAGTGGACGGCGCTCTCGCCGCTCTCCACCGGCACCATCACCCGTGGCAAGAACATCAACCAGACGTATGAAGCGACCCTCGGCGGCCGCATCATCCGTGACCGCCTCTGGTTCTTCGTCGCCGGACGTCACTTCAAGACGAACAATCCGCTGGCGCTGGTGAATCAGCCGGGCCACAACATCGGCGGATTCGTTCAGCCCGCCGCTCCGGGTTACATCTTCGGCCGCAAGCAGGACCGCGCAGAGGTCAAGCTGACCGGTCAGATCAATCCGAAGCACTCGCTGACGATTTCGGGCCTCAACATCACCGACAAGCAGACCAACAACCCGTTCGGTTCGCCGATGGAATTCAGCGCTCTCGACGCTTCGCGCGAGACGCCGAACAGCTTCAAGACCGGCCACTACAACGGCGTCATCACCAACAGCTTCCTGCTCGAAGCGTCGGGCGCCGAAAAGCGCTTCGCATTCAAGGGTTCAGGCGGCGATGCCCTCGGCGACGAGGTCAACGGCACGAACGCGTACGACAGCAGCGGCGCCCGCTTCTTCGGCGCGCCGACGTTCTGCGGCGTCTGCACCACCGAGCTGCGCAACAACCGCAACTGGACGGTGAAGGGCACCTACTACCTGTCCAGCAAGTCGCTCGGCACGCATAACTTCGTGGCCGGTATCGACGACTGGCATTCGCAGCGCGTGTCGGACAACCATCAGTCGGCGTCCGACTTCACGGCCGGTATGTACGACACGGCGACCAGCTGTCCGCCGTCCATGCCGACGTGCGGCATCATCCGCCAGCCGGATGGCAGCATCCGCATCAGCGCGCAGCAGGGCAACACCGTCCTGATCTGGTGGCCGATTCTCGAGTCGAGCAAAGGCACCGATCTGAACACGAAGTCGGTGTTCGTCAACGACAAGTGGGACTTCAGCAACCGGCTGAGCTTCAACCTCGGCGGCCGTTATGACGTCAACCAGGGTCATGACAGCGCGCGGCAGAAGGTTGCCGACGACTCCAAGATCAGCCCGCGTCTCGGACTCACCTTCGACACGTTCGGCAATGGCCGTCTCCGCCTGAACGCCAGCTACAGCCAGTACGTCGCTGCGATCGCCGACGGCAACGTCGCCGACTCCGCGTCGCCGGCCGGCAGCCCGTCGTACCTCTACTGGCTCTACTACGGACCCGACATCGTCAACGCGACGTCGCACGAGTTCTTCCAGAAGCTGTTCGACTGGTTCAACAGCGTCGGTGGCGTCAACAACAAGGACTTCCTGATCGGTGGCAAGACCAACGGTCTCGGTTCGCGCATTCCGCGTCCGCTCAAGTCGCCGTACGTCGGTGAATACACCCTCGGCGCCGGCATGCAGATCGGCTCGAAGGGCTTCGTTCGCGCCGACTACATCAACCGCAAGTGGAAGAACTTCTACACCGGTGAGACCAATCTCGGAAACGGTCAGATCTTCGATCCGCTGGCGAACGGCCTGGTCGACATCAGCACCGTCACCACCACCAACGACTTCACCCGCGAGTACGACGCCGTGCAGCTGCAGGCTTCGTATGCCCTCTTCACGCGCCTGAACCTCGGCGGCAACTACACCTACAGCAAGACCAAGGGTAACCACGGCGCTGAGACCGCAGGGTCCGGCCCGGTGGCAAACTCGGGACCGAATGATTACCCCGAGTACCTCGGTTACGCGAATCGCAACCCCGAAGGCTGGCTCGCCTCCGACGAGCGCAACAAGGTTCGTGCGTGGTTGAGCTACGACCAGCCGACCCGCATCGGAACGTTCAACGTCAGCCTTCTCCAGCGCTATGACTCCGGTCAGCCGTATTCGGCCGTCGGTGTCATCGATCCGCGCCGCCGTCCGAAGGCTCCGTTTGACGCGTCCGCCCCGAGCTCGGCGTTCGTTCAGATCCCGAACCCGGGTTACATCTCGCCCCCGCAGACCGCGAACTACTACTTCAGCAAGCGCGGCGAGTTCCGTACGGACAACATCTCGGCCACCGATATCGCGTTGAACTGGAACCTCCCGCCGCTGCTGGGCAAGGTTCAGTTCTACACGGAGACCGAGCTGCGCAACGCGTTCAACCGCAAGGGTGTCGTGGCAGTCGATACGACGGTTGTGAACAACAACCGCGCCTCGAGCTCGACTTCGACCTTCCGTCCGTTCAACCCCTTCACCGACACTCCGATCGAGTGCCCGCAGGGCGCACCCGCCACGCAGTGCAAGGCGATGGGCGCGAACTGGCAGAAGGGTCCGAACTTCGGCAAGCCGGTCAACCCGACCACGTTCTCGACGACGAACGGTAGCTTCCAGCTGCCGCGCACCTTCCTCATCTCGGCGGGCGCGAAGTTCTAATCGTCTGTTCCACAGTTGTTTCACGAAAGCCCCGGCCTCGCGCCGGGGCTTTTTTTGTCTGAACGCGCCGCTCGAAATTTGTCGCCGGGATTCGCACTTCTCGCCGCCGATGCGTCTTCGTCGCACGTCGTTCGCGGCGGCCGTCGTCCTGGCCGTTTGCCTCGCTGCCTGCCGCCGTCACGCCGAGCAGGCGCTGCCGAAGATCGGAGAGTTTCCCGGCGCGCCGGTGATCGTCATCTCCATCGACACGCTGCGCGCCGATCATCTGCCGCTCTTCGGCTACAAGTCGGTTGAAACGCCGAACATCGACGCGCTCCGCCGCGACGGCATTCTCTTCACCAACGCCTGGTCGCATGTTCCGCTGACGCTCCCGTCGCACGTCACCCTGCTCACCGGACAGCTTCCCGTCGACAACGGCGTGCGCGACAACCTTGGCTATCGAATCGCCGCGCACGGAACATCGCTTCCCGAGTTGCTTCACGCCGACGGATACGCCACCGGTGCCGCCGTGTCGGCGTACGTGCTGCGCGGCGAGACCGGACTGCGCGCTCTGTTCGACGATTACGACGACGCCATCGCCTTTCAACCCGGCGCCGCGCTCGGCGACGTGCAGCGTCCCGGCTCGCAGACCGAAGCGATCGCCGAGCGCTGGATCGAGTCGCACAGGCAGAAGCCGCTCTTCTTTCTGCTTCATCTCTTCGAGCCGCATGCGCCGTACGCTCCGCCCGAGCCTTATCGCAGTCGCTACGCGAACGGGTACGACGGGGAGGTCGCCACGGCCGACGCGATCCTCGGCAGTTTCATCGCCGCGTTGAAGAAGCAGGGGGTCTACGACCGCGCGATCATCGTCCTGCTGTCGGATCACGGCGAAGGTCTCGGCGATCACGGCGAAGCGGAGCACGGCATCCTTCTCTATCGCGAGTCGCTGCACGTGCCGCTCATCGTCAAGCTGCCGAAGAATGCCGCTGCGAATGCGACGGTCGACGCGCCGGCCGGGTTGATCGACGTCATGCCGACGATCGCGACGCTCACGGGTGTGAAGCTTCCCGCAGGCGGACGCGGTGTTCCGCTCACGCAGCTCGCGTCATCACAACCGCGGCGGATCTTCAGCGAGACGATGTATCCGCGGCTGCATCTCGGCTGGAGCGATCTCCGTTCGCTGGTCGATGGCACGCACCACTTCATCGACGCGCCGCGTCCCGAGTTGTACGAATTGCGCGCTGATCCCGGCGAGAAGAAGGACGTGCTCGCCGATCAGCGTCGCGTCTACGCGTCGTTCCGCGCCGACATCGATCAGTACCGCCGCGAGCTTCAGCAGCCGGCGCAGGTCGATCCCGAGGAGGCGCGAAAGCTCGCGGCTCTCGGCTACCTCACGACATCGTCGCCTGCGGCTGGTGCGTTGCCCGATCCGAAAGATCACATCGGCGAGCTCGCGCTGCACGCGGAGGCTTCGAAGCTGCTGGCCGAGGGGCAATACGCGCGGGCCATCGAGTCGCTGCGGGAGCTCGTCTCGCGCAATCCGAATTTCACCGACGCGCTCGAGCAGCTCGCCGGCGCGTACGAATCCGCCGGCCGGTATGCGGAGGCCGCGGAGACGTACAGGCAGGTGCTGGCGAAGAACCCGGCGATGACCGAGGTCGTCGCGCTGTCGCTTGCCGCGGTGTACCTGAACCTCGGGCGTCACGCGGACGCGCGGGCGCATGCCGAGCTGGCGATGAAGAGAAGTCCGGGTGCGGCGCATCTGCTGCTCGGACGTGTGGCATTCGCGCAGCACGATTACGCGACGGCCGAACGCGAGGGGAGGGAGGCGACGCGCGATTCGCACTTCGCGGCGCAGGCGGCGATGCTGATCTCCGACTCGCTGGTCAAACGAGCGCGCGCGGCCGAGGGTGTTGCGCTGCTGGAGAAACAGAAGCGGGACGCCAATGCCGCGGGCGCTCCATTGCCGCGCGGCTTCGACGTCTCGCTCGCCGACGCGTTGATCCACGCCGGCCGCGTCGCGGACGCGGAGATCGCGTTGCGAGAGGAGATCCGCTTCTTTCCGCATGACAGCCGCGCCTACGGCGATCTCGCCGCGATCTACGTTCTGCAGGGAAACCCGAACACGGCGGACCAGGTGATGCAGCAACTCGCGGCGGCAAATCCGGTGCGGGCGAGCTACGATCTGGCCGCCGACCTGTTCACGCATTTCCATCAGCCTCAGCTCGCGGCACAATGGCGCGGCCGCGCGGCGTCCGCTCCGCAATGAAATCGATGAAACGAATTGCTCTGCTCCTCCTTGCCGCGCTCGTCGCCGCCGGATGTCATCGCGGCGCCGAGTCGAGGTCGCACTATCCCGGCGCGCCGGTGATCATCATCTCGATCGACACATTGCGCGCGGATCACCTGCCGATGTTCGGTTACGGCAACGTCGAAACGCCCGCTCTCGACGCGTTGCGCAAAGACTCGATCCTCTACACGAACGCGTTCTCGGCCGTGCCGCTGACGCTGCCGTCGCACACGGCCATGCTCACCGGACTCCTGCCGCCGTCGAACCAGGTGCGGAACAACATCGGATACCGGCTCGATCCGGCGTTGCCGACGATTCCGAAGACGCTCAAGAGCAAGGGATACGACACCGGCGCCGCCGTATCGGCGTATGTCCTCCGCGGCAGCGCCGGCCTGGCGCCGGCCTTCGATTTTTACGACGACGGTGTGGTGACGAAAGCGAACATGCCGGTCGGCACGCTGCAGCGTCCCGGCTCCGACACCGCGGCGATCGCGAAGCGGTGGATCGGCGAGCACAAGGGAAAGCCGTTCTTCTTTTTTCTTCACCTCTTCGAGCCGCACTCGCCGTACGAACCGGTGGAGCCGTTCAAGTCGCGCTACTCGAGCGCGTACGACGGCGAGATCGCCACCGCCGATCAGATCGTCGGCGCTTTCATCGATGATCTGAAGTCGAAGGGCGTGTATGACGACACGATCATCATCCTGATGTCCGATCACGGCGAGGGTTTGTCGGAGCACGGCGAACCGGAGCACGGCATCTTCCTCTACCGCGAAGCGATTCATGTCCCGCTGCTGGTCAAGCTGCCGAAACGCGATCGGGCCGGGGAAACGGACGCCGCGCCTGTGAGTCTGGTGGATCTCTTTCCGACGATCACCGAGCTGACCGAAGCCACGCCTCCCGCGAAGCTGCAGGGGAAGTCGCTCCTCCATCACGACGCCTCCGACGCGCAGCGCCGCGTCTACAGCGAGACGTTGTATCCGCGCATTCACCTCGGATGGAGCGAGCTCCGGTCGCTGGAAGGGGCGCAATACCACTACATCGAGGCACCACGCCCCGAGCTGTACGACATGAACAGCGATCCGGGCGAAAAGCAGAACGTGCTCGCCGACCAGCGGCGCACCTATGCGGCGATGCGCGATGAGCTGACGAAGTACAGCAGCGAGATCACGCTTCCGACGCACATGGATCCAGAGGAGGCGAAGAACCTCGCGGCGCTCGGCTACCTCGGTTCGGCGGCGGGGAAATCAGCAGGGCCGTTGCCGGACCCGAAGGACCGCATCAACGAGATCACCGAGATGATGGCGGCGACGAAGCTCGGCTCGCTCGGCAAGCATGAAGCGGCGATCACTGCGTTCCGCCACATCAGCGAAGAAAACCCGCGGCTGACCGACGCCTGGCAGCAGCTGAGCACCGAGCTGGAGATCGTCGGCCGCTACGACGAGGCGGCCGAAGCATGCCGGAAGGCGATCACGATCGCACCCGACCTGGCGGGCGAGTTCGGTCTGCGTCTAGGCGCGCTCTACCTCAAGCTGGAGCGGTTCGACGACGCGGAGAAACACGCGCGGCTGGGGGGGAAGGTCAATTACGGCTCTTCGCATGTGCTCCTCGCCCGCATCGCGCTGGCGAAGAAGGACTACGCGAAAGCGTCGGCCGAAGCGCAGCTCGCCGAGCGCGATGAGTTCGCGCATCTTCCGGCGCTCGTTTTACGCGCGCAGATCGAAGGGCAACAGGACCACGCGCAGCGAGCGCTGGAAATTGCCCAGGAGGCGGAGAACGAGGCAGTGGAGCGGCACCTGGGCAACGTCGAAACGCTCAACTTCGTCAAGGGCGACGCGTATGCGCGCATGCAGCGATTCGACGACGCGATTGCCTCGTTCAAGCGCGAGATCGAGCTCTTCCCGCTCGACCGGCAGACCTACGCGAGCTTGTACGTGGTCTACATGATCACCGGTCATCCGGCAGAGGCCAACCAGGCGCTCGAAGCGATGGCGGCCGCGAGTCCGAGCCGCCGCACGTATCTGTTCGCGGCGCACACGGTCGAGGCGGTTCACGATGTGCGCGCGGCCGAAGAGTGGCGGCGGCGGGCGCAGGCGCTTCACTGAGATCGCGGGCGCGGGCGCGCTTTCGGTGGCGCGCCCGTGCCCGATCGAGAATGCGTCAGTTTCGCGAGGTGAGACTCCGCCACTCAGGATCCTTCTGGACATAGAGTGGCCGTTTCTGCTTCACCTGCTGCAGGTCGGCCGCCGTCTCCAGCATCACCTGCATCTTCGCGATCACGACCTTCTGCACCGGTTTGGGGAGATGGTGCAGATCGTCGACCAATCGCGTCGTGGCGAACTCCTCTTCATTGAGCTCCCACGGAGCAATCTGCTTCTCCACCGATCCACCGAAGAACTCAGCTTCCGTCAACCCGTAGACGCTCAGCAGTCTGCGGAGTTGCGAGATCTTCAGTGAGCCGATCCTTTGGCCGGTCTCGAATGAGCTGATCGTTTTTTCACCGACACCCGACATGCGCGCCACGTCTTTCTGGCTGAGGCCGCGCATGCGCCGGATTTCGCGTAGTTTCAGAACGAGATCCATCGTGCTTCCTCACTTTCAGAATCGCCGCATGAGGCCGACGACCACCCCCTGCACCGCGACGTCACGGGCAGAGGCATAGATCGGGCTCATCATCGAGTTCGCCGGCTGCAAGCGGACCGATTCTCCCTCGTGGTAAAAACGCTTCAGAGTCACTTCACCATTGACGTTTGCGACCACCATCTCGCCGTTGTCGGCTCGCTGCCGCCTGGCGATGATCACCAGGTCGCCATCGAGAATGCCGTCATCGACCATCGAGTCTCCACGCACTTTGAGGACGTAGTTCTCGCCGCGCGTGGTGAGATGTTCGGGAACGGCAATCGTCTCGTCGGAGACGTCGACGTCGAGCGGACGACCCGCCGCGATGTAACCGAAGAGCGGCAATTCGCGGACGTTCGATGCCTGCTGCTGGCCGGGCTTGGCAGGCTGCTCGTCAACGACTTCCACACCCCTCTTCTGGTTCCAGTCGCGCCGGATCAACCCCTTCTTCTCCAGCAGCGACAGGTGCTTGTACACCGTGCCGTACGAGGAGAAGCCGAAGTGGTCGCAGATCTCGCGATGGGTCGGAGCGACGCCACGCTCTTTCTGAAAGCTTCTGATGAAGTTCAGAATGTCGCGCTGTCGTTCGGTCAGATACTTCATGACGTCTCCCCTTCCCGGATAATGTAGGCGGTAATGGGGCGAAAGTCAAGCGTAAGTGTGACGTAAAGAAAACTCCCCCGCCACCCGCCGCCCATCGAGATCGAAGAACGTCACGGTCATCGTTTCCGCCGTCACTTCCACCACCGCAAACCCGGCCTGCCGTTCCGTCGAGGCGGGGAAAAGGGTGTGTGGGTGCAGGGCAAGGGGAGGGATCGGTTCCGACGACGCGCCGCTGATCAGCATGCGCGGGCGGCCGTCGACGAGCTCGAGGTGATGGTCGTGGCCGCAGATGTAGAGGTCGACCCGGGCGGCGCGCATGGGGCGGAGGAGGGCGATCATCCGGCGATGTTCGCGGCGTGGGAAGTAGCCGTGGTAGCCCGACGAGACGATGGTGTGATGGCCGACGACGATCCGCCACGGCGCGCGGGAGCCCGCCAGCAGCGCGTTGACATCGGGCGCCTTGGCCTTCCCGCGGACGTAGGGCGTCGTGTCGATCATCGCGAAATCCGCCATTCCGGCCTGCAGCAGGTACTCCCTTGCGGGGAACCGCCACTCCGGAAAGCGCTCACTTGCGGCGATCTGCGCATCGGGATTGCCGCAGTAGTCGTGATTCCCGAGGACCGGGTAGAGCGTAAGGTGGAGCGCGATCAGCGGCTCGAGAATCGACCACCGCCTGTCGTCCACCGATTTCACGCCGCATGGATAGATGTTGTCGCCCGGCAGCAGGATCGCGTCGAGAGGCTTCGCCGCGTGGACTCGGGCGATCCCGCGCGCCACCGCCTCCGTTCCGTCACCGGCATCGCCGACCACCGCGAACCGGAGCACTCCCTCACGCGGCGCGAGCGTGGCCACCGGAGGCGCGGCAAATGACGGCGCGCAGCAGAGAAGAAGGAGGGAAACGAACGTAGAATGTCGCCCCCATGCCTCTCGTAAAGCTCTGGCTGCGCCGCGGCAAGTCACCCGAATTCCTCCGTACCGCCTCCGACTGTGTCCACGAAGCGTTGGTGGCGCAGGCGAACGTGCCGGCCGATGACCGGTTCCACATCATTCAGGAGCTGCAGGACGAAGCGCTCATCGCGCACCCGACCTACGGCGGCGTCAATCGCTCCGCGGACCTGCTGGTCATCGAGATCACGCTGAACCAGGGCCGGACCCTCGAGATCAAGAAGGCTCTCTATGCCGACATCGTCGCACGACTCGGGCGGGCGCTCGACGTCCGGCCGGACGACGTCCTGATCTCCCTGGTCGAGGTGACGAAGGAGAACTGGTCTTTTGGCAACGGTTTAGCGACGTATGGCTGAGCCGCGGGAAATGACCGGCCTGCGGTAGAATGCGCCGCGCTTCCGGGCTGTTCTGCCGACGCGTTACCTGAACCCGGCCTCGGTCGTCTCAGCTAGGGTTCTTAACACCTTCTTATGAATCGACTGCTACCTACCTCTCTTGCGGTCATGCTGGCCGCGAATACCGCCTTGCTGGCGCAGACGGCCACCCAGCAGCAGCCTCCGCGTCCGAAACCGGGAACGATCATCGACAATCCGTCCAGTGGCCGGATCACCGATGCTCCGCTGAACAAGCCTCCCGCAGGCGCGCCGCCGGTGCCGGGGGCCAGGGGCGACCTGGCCGGACAGAAGATCGAGCGTTTCGAGGCGGTCGGCAACTCGACCGTCGCCAGCGACACGATCCGCGTCTACCTCGGCGTGCTCCCGGGTGAGCTGTACAACCCCGACCTGCTGCAGCACAACTTCCTCAACCTCTGGCAGACCGGTCTCTTCGACGACATCCGCCTCGAGGCCGACAAGGGAGAGCAGGGGGGCGTGGTCATTCGCGCCATCGTGAAGGAGAGGCCGCGCATCGGCTCCGTCGAGTACCGCGGCAACAAAGACCTGGCCACGAACAAGATCACCGAGCAGCTCGAGAAGGACAAGGTCGACATCCACGTCGGCAACACCATCGAGCAGACGCTGATCCGGCGCGCGGCGGAGTCGATCCGCAAGGCCTACTCGGAGAACGGCTACGAAGGCGTGACCGTCGAGACCGCGACCGAGGACCTCTCGACGCCGGGCGAAAAGCGCGTCGTCTTCAACATCAATGAAGGGATCAAGGCGAAAGTCGCCTCGATCGAATTCACCGGCAACAAGCGCTTCTCCGACCGCCGTCTGCGGTACGTGATGAAAGAGGTCAAGCCGCACGGCATCGTCTCCTGGATCCGGAAGAAGGACCTCTACATCCCGTCGAAGCTGGACGAGGATCTCGAGAATCTGAAGAACTTCTACCAGGATTACGGCTACTACGCCGTCTCCTTCGGCGAGCCGCAGATCGTGCAGACCAAGGGGCGGAAGAAGCAGCGCGTCCGCCTGATCATCCCGGTCAAGGAAGGCAACGTCTACACGATGGGCGATGTCACGGTGAACGGGAACAAGGTCTTCACGAACCAGCAGCTGATCGGCGACTGGCCGATCGTCAAGGGCCAGACGATTCGCCGCAAGCCGATCCAGACGCGCGCCGACGCGTTCGGCGAGGCGTACCGGATGCGCGGCTACATCTACGCGTACGTGAACCCTGAATACGTCGAGCGTCCGGGCAATGTCATGGACGTGAACATGACCGTCTACGAGGGCGAACAGTTCCGTCTCGGCAAGCTCGAGTTCCAGGGAAACACGACGACCAAGGACAAGGTGCTCCGGCGCGAGATCTTCCTCGAGGAAGGCTCGATCATGGACATGGAGACCTTCAAGCAGAGCATCTACAAGCTCGGCCAGCTCGGATACTTCAAGGTCTCGGAGAACCCGG
>Ga0207670_10000111_pt1 | contig 54695 bp, 41 predicted proteins | sample KBSS23HmetaG_FD_184339 | JGI IMG/M metagenome (GOLD analysis project Ga0207670, IMG submission 184339) | Switchgrass rhizosphere microbial communities from Kellogg Biological Station, Michigan, USA - KBS S2-3H metaG (SPAdes) (version 2) | ecosystem: Host-associated > Plants > Roots >... | reverse complement strand
CGTCCGGAATGTCGGGCGCCGCCCACTCGTAGGCCTCGGGAGGACCCACTGCGTCATCCATGACGTGTCGCGTGAGGTACGAGTGCCGCGGCGCACCCTCGAACAGGCGCGGATGTCGTGCGACATCACGCGCCACCAGTGAGGATTGCCTGAGCAGGAGGGTCAGAAGGCGCGCTTCGTCGGCGTCCAGCTGCCATGGGAAATAGCCGGGAACGAAGCTTCGGAACAGCGGCACGAGTCTGCCGCGTCTCAGGTCACAGCCGGCGTCTTTCAACAGTTGGCGGTCTGAGGTCTTCAGCGTGGAGCGTGACGCGAATCCACAGAGGAAGCTCCGGATCTCGTGGAGCGATTCCTCGTTCACTTCGGGAATCAGGCCGTGGATGATTCGATGCATCGTGACGAAGCCATCCGCGCCCGGATAAGCGGAGAGACCGAAGTCGGTCCCGAGACGGCCATTGACCATCGCCAGGATCACGCGGTTCGTTTCCGGATCGCGGACGCCGAAGGGCTGATTCCAGTCCAGTTGTCGCCAGGGCGTGGACTCGAAGAAGGACAGCGCCGCACGGACCAGCAGGCAGAGGTCGTCGGTGCCAGGGGAGCGATAGTCCATGGCTGCCTCGAGGGGGCGCCGTCGCTCGGGGGCTCGAGCGTACCATGCCCGTGCGCCCTCCAACCCTCGGCCCGCCCCGGCTGTCCAAGCCCCTTGAAGCGGCCTCGCACACCCAACCCTATGGAGGGCTGCCGTGACCACGCGCCCCATCCCCTGGATCCTGGCACTCACCTTCGCCTCGGTGGCCGTCACGCCGTTGCACGCCGGCGGCCTCAGCTTCAACACCCGCACCGAGGGTGACGAGCGCATCGAGTCCTGCTCCGACATCGAGATGACGTTCTCTCGAAACGGCTGGGGCCGTGACGACATCGTCACGGCGCGCCGTTCCCAGACGCTCGCGTTCGGCCCGAATGCCTCGAAGCCGCTCCGGGTCGAGGGGAGCAACTGCGGCGGCGTGCGCGTCCAGCCCTCGACGGACGGCAAGTACTCCGCACTCATCTGCATGGCGGCGGGCGCCACCTCGGACGAGGCCGCAGAGAAGATCCTGGATCGGTTGAGCGTCGTGAGCGCGGGCGGTGTCCTGCGCGTGGACGGGCCGGAGGACGACGACTGGGCCGCGATCATCGTGCTCTCGGTGCCGGACGGCTCGACGTTGGACATGAGCTCCGCGAACGGCTCGCTTCACGTCGGGAACGTGGACGGGCGTTTCACGCTGCGCACTTCGAACGGCCCCATCAAGGTGTCTCGCGTGAGCGGCGTGGTGGACGCCCGGGCCGAGAACGGCCCCATCAAGTTCACGGGTCACTCGGGCGAAGTGTCGCTGGTCGCACAGAATGGCCCCGTCAGTGTGAATCTCGACGCACGGGAGTGGAGCGGGAAGGGGCTCGACGCCAGCACGCAGAACGGGCCGCTCAAGCTGAGCGTGCCGGACGACATGAAGAGCGGCGTCGAGTTGACCAGCTCGCGGTGGGCCCCATGGGGCGGCACCTGGCGCTCGTACCAGGAGCCGTCGGGCTCGCGCATGTACCGTGTCGGCCACGACCCGGTGCGGGTGCGGCTCTCGACCGTGAACGGCCCGGTGAAGATCATCGGGCCAGCGTCGGCGGCAAAGAAAGCGCGCGGCGTGGAGATCTAGCGAACGACCGCCGGGATCGGGCTATTGAACCACCACCACCCGGCCGCTTGCCTCGCCGCTCCCGCTCGTCCGGACGCGGACGAGGTAAAGAGCCGGCGGAACGCGGCGGCCCTGGCTGTCACGCCCGTCCCAGACGAGCGCCTGCTCAAAAGCGTGAGGGTGCAGGCCAGCAGCGCCCCCTGGACCAATCCAGATCGCCAGCGAGAGCGAGCGCACGAGCCGCCCGCTCACATCGAACACTCCCACGCTCGCCTCGCCCGGTTCCCACATCCTGAACCGCAGCGTGATCGCTTCGCCCGCGCGGGCGGGTGAGGGATCGCACCGCACCCCGCGTGGCGTTGGGACGGTGGGTGACACGTCGAGCGTGCCCGTTCCCATCACGCGCTCGGCCGCGACGGTGTAGGGGATGCCGCTGCCCAGGTAGTTCACCCAGCTCGCCACCGCGCCGCCGGTGCCGTCCGGCACGAGTCCCAGTTGCCATGCCGTGTTCGCGGGCGAGGCCAGCACGCACGGCCCGGCCGACCAGAGCCGCGTGCCGTCCGCCGCGAGGCGCTGGGCGCTGATGTCGAACCCGCCCTGTGTGCCCAGCGCGTTCCACCCGAGCACGGCACCCCCCGTGCCGTCGGCAAGCAGCCGCGAGTGAAGCCATCCATTGCCGCCATCGTTCGCTGACGCCACCCATTGCGTGGAGGCATTCCACTGTGGAGCACCCGCGGCGCTCACGCGTTGCACGAGCAAGAGGCTCGTGCCGCTGCCGTCGTTCAAGTAGCTCCGCCACTCGAAGAAGCCGCCGCCGGCGCCGTCCGCCACCACGTTCTGCTCCTCGACGGGATCCGTGCTGCCGCTCAGCGGAACGCCGTCCTGCGCCCAGAGCAGGCTGCCATTGGCCGCGATCCGCTGCGCGAACGCCTGTTGCCAGCTGTTCTGCGACCGATTGTCCCTCAGCGCCACGAGGGCTCCGCCGGTGCCGTCGGCGGCGAGATCCGCGCAGCTCGTGCCCAGCGTCGATGTCGATGCCTGTACGCCTCCCGGCGTCCACTGCGGAACACCCGCGGGCGAGACGCGCTGCACGTACGCGTTGTTGTGGCCCGAGACGAGGGCGGAGAACCCGACCAGCGCGCCGCCGGCCGCGTCCGAACAGACCTGCGAGAAGATCGGGAAGTTGCCGGTCCACGGGGCCGACAGTGGCACGCCATCCGGACCCCAATCGAGACCGCCCTGGGCCGTGAGCCGTTGGACGCGCACATCCGACGTCCCGGTGCGATCGTCGGACCAGGCCACGAACGCGCCGCCCACGCCGTCGGATGACACGGAGGGGTAGGTCTCGTGCAGCGGCCCGGCGGCAACGGCCACGTCGCTCGAGCCCCAGAGCTTGATGCCATTGGAGCTCAGGTGTTGCGCGTAGACGTTGCCGGCCGTGTCGGCACGGAAGTCGCGCCACACGATGATCACGCCGTCGGCCCCGTCGGAGACAAGCCGCGGCGGTTCGAATACGGTGCTCGAGTTGAGCTGGATGCCGTCGGCGGTCCACAGCGGCGTGCCCGCGCCATCGACGTGCTGCGCGAAGACCCGCGGCTGGCCGGTGCGGGCATCGGTCCAGCCGATGAACACGCCACCGTGGCCATCCGGCGCGCTCCCAGCCAGGTTCGGAAGGCCGGGTGCGTCGCAGACGACGACCCCGGTTCCGCCGAGCGCCGGCCATGCGGGCGCGCGTGATGCGGCGAGCAGGGCGATGCAGGCGAGCAGGGAAGGCGCGAGCCGGCGAAGCGCGCGCGAGAAACCGTTCATGTGCCGCGAACCTCCGAGCGTGGGCCGGCGCGGCGATTGACGGCCCCGGAGACCCGACGATAGCACCGCCGCGGTTCGCGTCGAGCCTCTTTCTGCGGGCTGTCCGTGCGGCCGCCGAGGCGCCAAGCTAGTCTCGCCCGATGCCTCCCCGCACCGTGCTCGTCGTCGGCGCCGGCGCCGCGGGCCTGACCGCCGCGATCCGCGCCGGCCAGGCCGGCGCACGCGCGACGCTCCTGAACGCGCACCCGCGCGTCGGGCTCAAGATCCTCATGAGCGGCGGCACGCGCTGCAACGTGACCCACCGCGAGGTGACGGAACACGACTATCACGGCGGCTCCACCAACGTGGTGCGCCGCGTGTTGCGCGCGTTCACACCGGCGCAGACGGTGGAGTGGTTCCAGGGTGAGCTGGGAGTGCCGCTCAAGCTGGAGGAGACCGGCAAGTACTTCCCGGTGAGCGACGACGCGCAGACCGTGCTGGACGCGCTGCTCGCGGCGGCGACCAGGGCCGGCGTCGAGCTGCGGAGCGGCGCGCGTGTCGTGCGGCTGGAGCGCGCGTCGGATCGGTGGCGCGCCGGCATCCAGCGAATCACCGGCAGCGTCGAGTTCGGCGAGGGCACGGCCAGGGCGGGGGAGACGTCGTTCACGCTGCCGGCGGCTTCGCCGGGGGAGTGGGTGGAGGCCGACGCCATCGTCCTCGCCTGCGGTGGCCTCTCGTTCCCGCGCACCGGCAGCGACGGCACCGGCTACGCGCTCGCGACGTCGCTCGGCCACACGCTGGTCCCGACCGTACCCGCGCTCACGCCGCTCATCGCCGTGGACCCGATCTGCCGCACTTGCCAGGGCGTGACGATCGATGGCGAGCTGGCGCTGTGGGTGGATGGTCGCGTCGAGACGCGCGTCGCGGGCTCGCTGCTGTTCGCCCACTTCGGGTTGACCGGGCCGGCGGCACTGGACCTCTCGCGCCATTGGCACCGCGCCGACGGGCACGCGCGGCGCGTGACGCTGTCGTTCCTGGCGGGACGCACCTTCGAAGCGCTCGACCGCGAGTGGGTCGCCTACGCGGCCGACCACGCACGCCGCGGCGTGCGGGCGTGGCTCGGCGAGCGGCTGCCCGAGCGCCTCGCCGACGTGCTGACGACCGAGAGCGGCGTGGGCGGCGCGGCGATGTCGCAGATCCCGCGCGACCGGCGGGCGACATTGCTGCGCGGCCTCACCGAGCGCGATGTCGGCGTGACGGGCACGCTCGGCTACGAGAAGGCCGAAGTGACCGCCGGCGGCGTACAGTTGTCGGAGGTGGATCCGTCGACGCTGGAGTCGCGGCTCGCAGCCGGTGTGTTCCTCTGCGGTGAGATGCTCGACGTGGAAGGGAGACTGGGAGGATTCAACTTCCAGTGGAGCTGGTCGAGCGGGACGGTGGCGGGGAGGGCGGCTGGGCAGAACACGCATTCAGGATGACGATCAATCGCTCTTGCAAGACCGTTTAGAGAGCCCTCATTCCGTGCGGTTTCGCTCTCGGAACGTGGCCACCTTCGCCTTGTTGCCGCAACCGGACATCGAGCACCACTTGCGATGCCCGCTGCGTGACATGTCGACGAAGAGGATGGCGCACCAGCGGCCCGAGCACTGCCGAACGCGGTCCGCGAGCGGCCCGCCGAGAAGCTCGACGCCAGCGCGGGCGATGACGGCGAGCAGCGCCGGGGTCTCGGCGCGCGACCAGTGCACGCCGGCGGCATCGAGCCGCGGCGCAGGCGTGGCCAACGCGGCGTGCCGGTTGAGCAGCCGGCGGTCTGCAGCCGGCAACGGCCATCCGCCGACGCGTGCCAGGGCCAGCCGATAGAGCGCCTCGCGCAGGTCGCGGGCAGCGGCGAGATCGTCTTCGGTCACGTTCACCGCGTGCACAGCCAGCCCGGCCGAGGCGAACCACCGCGCCAGATCGCGGGGTGCCTCGAGCAGTTCGCGAGTCTGCTCGCGCTTGCGCGCCGCCAACGTCGCGGTGAAGTCGAGCGCCAGGCTGCCGCCGCGGAATCTGAACCCGTCCCGATCTCCCAGCATGGCCTCCATTGTAACCCTATTGACACGTTACACGACGGGACCTATCTTGTGTAACCAGTCAGTGCGGTTACAGGGAGAGGGCACAAACGTCGCCGACTCGCCGCTGGCCCGGCGGCTCACCGGCTGATCTCTGAACCGCCCCTCCGACCGCATGCCGGCGGCCGGCACAAAGGAGAAAGACATGTCCGTTTACGAAAGGCTCAAGTCCCTGGCCATTACGCTCCCGGGCGTTACGGCCCCAGTCGCAGCCTTTGTCCCGTTCTTGCGCAGCGGGAACCTGATCTTCATCTCCGGTCACATCGCGAAGAAGGACGGCAAGCCCTGGACCGGGCAGCTCGGCGCGGAGATCACTACGGCGGACGGCAAAGAGGCCGCGCGCGGGATCGCCATCGATCTGATGGGAGCTCTTGAAGCAGCGACCGGCAACCTCGATTCGATTCGGCGCATCGTCAAGCTGCTCGTGCTGGTGAACAGCACCCCGACGTTCAACGAGCAGCATCTCGTCGCTAACGGCGCCTCCGAATTGCTCGCCGAAGTTTTCGGCGATCGCGGCAAGCACGCCCGGAGCGCGTTCGGCGCCGCGCAGATTCCGTTTGGGTCATGCGTCGAGATCGAATTGATCGCCGAGGTCGGGTCGCAGCCGGCAGGATGGCAGGCCGCCTTCGGAAGAGATGCCGGAGCGCTTTCCGAAAAATTCGCCGGCCTCGCGCGCGTCATGTCGGGCAAGTACGACTGGAGGCCCGCCCAGGGCGTTCGCTCCGTCGCCGACGTCTTCAGCCTGATCGTCAAGGAGAACGGCCTGCTCGCTGGCGCGCTTTCGGGCACACCGAATACTGGAGCATCGCCCGCGCCCATCACCGATCCCGAGAAGATGCAGGAAGCTCTGAAGGCTTCTTGCCTCGAGCTGCAAGAAGCGATTGCGGCACTCTCCGACAACGACCTGCAGGCGCCGGTGAAACTGTTCGGAAGAGACATGACGAAGCAGAGCGCGCTGATGCTGGTTCTCGAAGATCAACACGAGCACCTGGGGCAGTCGATCGCGTACGCGCGCACCAACGGCGTGGTTCCGCCCTGGTCCAAGTAAGGACACCAACGACCGCCGATCGCAAACCGCTTATCACAAGAGGTGAATAGAATGATCAAGACCATCGTCCTATCCATGTGCCTCGCAATGTCCGCACTGTCGCTCAGCGCACGGGCCCAGGACGTGCGCCACTATACCGATGGCCCAGTCACTGAGCTGGACTACATTCAAGTTGAGTACGGGCATTTTGAAGAGTACGTCGATTGGCTGAATGCGACATGGAAGCCGACCATGGAAGCCATGAAGAAAGCCGGGCTGATCATCGATTACAAGGTCGTCAGGGCCACTCCAAAAACACCGGATCAGCCCAACATGATCCTGATGATCACTTTTAGAGACGGGGCCGCAGCCTTGGATAGAGGCGTCGCGCAAGAAGAAGTGGCCAAGAAAGTGATCGGTAGCACCGAGGTCCAGAACAAGGCCAGAGAGGGCCGGAATCAATACAGAAAAGTTCTGGGCATTGAATACGTTCGTGAACTCATCTTGCAATGAAGGAGGGTCCGCCGGTCGCAAACGACGGAGGCTCCTCTTGTGCCCGACATTACGCTCAGGGCGTGCGGCCGCCTTGCAGGTGACGTGACCCAAGGTTAGTGAGTCTGAGTGCCGCGCCGGATCGAGCGGTAGGACTCGGTCACGAGCCATGCGGTGCCCGTCAGCACGCACGATTCGACGAACTCATTCCACTGCTCGGCGTTGGGACCCCGAATGACGGAGGGCACCCACACGAGCAGCGTGAACAGGGTCAGTTCCCACGCGGAGAGCAGGGCTGCCTGCCGCGCAAGCACACCTGCGAGGATCGCGACACCCGCTGCGATGAGGGCGCCGCCTGTGAAATAGGCCCAGCCGATGTGCCACGGCAGCCACCCCGGCACCATTCCCACGGTCCTTTCGAGGAAGGTGAAGTGGCCGATGCCGAACTGGATCACGCCGAGGGCATAGAAAAACCTCGCGATACGCAAGCCGACGTCACTCGTGACGAATCCGAGGCGTGCGCCGCTTCGATCCCCGGTGAACCCAATGAGCAGGACCCATGCGCCCGCGATCATCGCCGACGTTTCGCCGAACACCCACCAATTCCCCGGGGCGGTGGGGGTGCGAGCGACGAGCGGCGCTCGGAACAACGCGAGCCACAGGACCAGGTAGGCGAGGAGGGCGCCAGCGGTGAATGCCGCTGTCCGTTTCCATAACGTGCCGAGCCCGGATCCCACCGAGACGAGAGCACAGAGGTAGGCGAGTGTGTGTCGGACCGGAATGCCCTCGGGCACGCCCGACCAGATCAACACGAACTCGCCCTTCATCAGGCCCATGACTCCAATCGTGATCATGGACGCGGCAAAGAGTACGTGCCCGAAACTGACGAAGCGGAGCGCGCCAGCGCCCGTGCCGGTCTCCTTCATTGGGGCAATCTCTCGCGTTCACGGTCCTCCATCAAACGCCACCGGGCCGTGCTCATGACGTGCGCCCGCAGTCGTGGCATTGTCCGGGCTGGCCAACGTCCACGGGACAGCGAGGTCCTGATGCCACCGGGCCGCCTCCTCACGGCACTCTTGATGATTCCCGCTCTCGGCTGCGGCGGTGATCCGCGCTTCGTGCTCGAGAAGAAGCCGATCGCCGAGGTGAAGCACCACGGATTCCGGCGGGACATTCCCGACGAGCGGCGGGGCAACGCGACTTTCGAGAGGGCGGTCTTCACGCCGGAGGGGAAGTACCTCGTCACCTTCGTGCCGGGATTCCGCATCTGGGACCCGCGCACGGGCGAGCTGCTGCGGACGATCGCGGGAACTCTCCAGGGCAGCGACATCATCGCCGTGGATGGCGCGCACGATCGGTTGCTCGCATTTCGCGGCGACATTGCGCCCAACCTGCCGGAGGCTCACCTGCTCGGCATCTGGGATCTTCGGGACGGCTCGCTGGTCGGGAGGATTCCGGGCACGGACGAGGACCCGGTGATCCCGATCGGCTTCACGCGCCTAGGGGAGCCAATCGTGCTCCACACCCGACGCATCGAGATCTGGCGCGCCGATGGCAGTGACCTCCAGCGGACCATTCGACCGCCGGCGGGAGGGCGGTTCTGTGAGCGGGGCACGCTGACGAACGCCACGTACACCGAAAAGTCTTGCTGCGAGCAGTCGCCATCCCGTCGCTGGCTGGCGATGGCAGTGCGCGACAGTCTGGACAACACGGCTCCATTGCGACCCTGGCTGGTCGACGTCGAGACCGGTCGGATCGACTCGATCGCGGTTCCCAACCACATCGCGGGCCACGGCGTCTACTCGTTCGCGTTTTCCAGCGATGAGCGCCGGCTCGGAATCGGCACGTCCGACGGCATGTGGATCGCCAGGCTCGGTGCGAGCGATGGCCCGACGGAAGGGCCGCTCATGATCTCCGGTGGCCGACCGACCGAGGAGTCGGGCGACATGAAGATCACGGGTGGGCTGCCGAGCGCGGGCCCCGAGGGCGACGACGTGTCACAGGGCCGGTTCATCGCGGGCGAGCACAAGCGCGGCCAGTTCCTCAGCCCTATGGCGTTTTCCGAGAACGGCGACCGTATCGTCGCGCTCGGCGACCAACTTCAGGTCTCGACGTTCGATATTGCGACGGGGGCGCTGGTCGGGCGCACGGCGCCGCCGTTCGAGGACTGGGAGGGCTCTCTGCGGGTGTCGGCCAATGGCTCCCGTGCCGTCGCGTATCACTTCGTCTCGGACATCCTCGTGGTGATCGACGGCGGCACCGGCAGCCAGCGCGGCTACATCTGCCCCTACTTCTGCAACCGCTCTCACAATCCGGTCGAGGTTCCGTTCGCGGTGAGCCCCGATGGGCGCCGCGTCGCAACCGGCGGCCGGCTCGGCGCGGGGCTTTGGGACACCGATGCCGACACGCTCATCGCGCCGCTCATGGATCCCGCGCGGCGGCCGCTCAAGAGCCGATAGCCGGGCCGTTCGCGCGCAGTTCCAAGTGCAATTCCCCGATCTCCTCGCCGCGCGCTTTGGCAAACCCCTTCATCTCTCCGATGACCTGGAACCCACACTTCTCCAGGACCCGGCGTGAGCCCAGATTGTCTTTCGCCACGCGGGCGTAGATGGGGCGCGTCGTATTGACCTGCGCCAGGAAGGTTGTGAGCGCCCGCGTGGCAATGCCCTTCCCCCAATGGGCTCTTCCGATCCAGTACGTGACTTCGGGTTTGCCGGCCTGTACGTAGCTCGAGACGCTGCCAACCACCTGCCCATCGCAGACGATGGTTCGGATGATGTTTGTCGGCTCGGCCAGGATCTTGTTCCAATGCGCGGTAAAGGCTTCGCGGTCGGTTGGGTCCCTGGCAATGAATGCGGCCATGTGGTTGGCGTCCGGGTCGAGCTGAAAGGAAAAGAACAAGGCCAGGTCGTCCTCGACCACATCCCGCAGAGACAGGTCTTGAATCGGGCCGTTCTGCATGGCTGCTATCCTCGGAATGGCGTCACGGCGGAGCGCGAACACGGTGATTCTATGCGCGCTGCCCGGTGGGTCAATGGAGGTCGCAGACAATGACCACGATCGTCGTGGAGACGAGGATCCTGGCTCCCATCGAGGTCTGCTTCGACCTTGCACGGGATGTCGACGCCCACGTGAAGACATCCTCGTCGACCGGTGAACGAGCCGTCGCCGGGAGAACATCCGGCCTCCTGGAACTCGGCGACGTCGTCACGTTCGAAGCCGTTCACTTCGGCATTCGACAGCGCCTCACGTCCAGGATCGTCGAGTTCGATCGACCGAAGCGCTTCGTCGACGAGATGGTCGAGGGCGCATTCGCCAGTCTCCGGCACACGCACGAGTTCTTCGTCGAGGGCGCGTCTGTCCTCATGCGGGACACGCTCACGTGGCGGTCTCCGCTGGGCCCCCTGGGGGTCATCGCGGACAAGCTGTTCGTCGAGCGCCATCTATACAATTACATGGTCACGAAGCAGTCCGACCTGAAAGCCCATGCCGAGCGCACGGGCGGGCGTGCCCCTCGCGGCTAGTTGGGCGCGCCGGTGGCCTTCTCCCGCCAGCGTTTCGCCGACGCGGGGTCGCCCGCGCCCTTGTAGTACGTTCCAGGAGTCCGTCGTCGGCGCCTAGCTGGGCAATCTCAAGGGGTGGCTACCGGTCGATGTCGTGCACAGCCCCGGGAGATAAGGCGTACACGCTGACGTCCTGCACGGTGCCCTGGAAGTTCATCGACTCGTCTCTATCGTGGACGAATCCTGCACGGGCAAGCGTGCGCTTCGATGCGGTGTTCACGGCGGACGTTACGGCGACGATCGTGTCCAGCTCGTACGCCTCGAATGCCCAGCGCGATGCCGCAATGATGGCTTCGGTGGCGAGCCCCTGCCCCTGGTAGTCCTGCGCGATGGAGAAACCGATCTCGACCTCTTCACCGAGCGGGCTGAATCCCACGTGACCGATCAACACGCCATGAGACCGATGCTCCACCGCGAGAACATAGGGGCCATGCTTCGGATTCCCTGGCGTCGAATAGTGGCTCACGAGAAACGCCAGCGCCGAGACGGCATGACCTTGATCGCGATACACCTGGCTGGGAAGCCAGGCGCGACTGGTCTCCTCGTTGCTCAGAAGGAGGGCAGCCGCGGCATCGTTCAGGTCGAAGTGCCTGAGGAGAAGCGAGGCCGTCTCTATGGGAAGCGGTGTGGGGGCCACGGCCGCGGATCATGAGTGTGCCCGTGGAGGTACTCAAGTCCGCACCGCCGCACGGCAAGACGGACGCAAGGCATTGTGAACCGGACGGCCAGGCTCCTACACTACGCCGCCGATGCTCAAGACCACCCCGTTCCATCCACGCACCGCGCCGCTGGTGCGCGCGCAGACCTGGCGGCGCTGGGCCGGCTACCAGATGGCGAGCGCGTACGACCCGCATCCGGATCGCGAGTATGCCGCGATCCGCAACGCGGCTGCGCTGATCGACGTTTCGCCGCTCTACAAGTACCGACTCACCGGACGCGATGCCTCGCGCCTGCTCGATCGCATGATCACGCGCGACATGACCAAGCTCCAGGTCGGCCAGGTCTACTACACGCCGTGGTGCGACACTCACGGCAAGGTGATCGACGACGGCACCGTGAGCCGGCTCGACGAGGGCACGTTCCGGCTCACGAGCGCGGATTCGTCGCTGCGCTGGCTCCACCTGAACGCCGTCGGGCTCGAGGTGGCGATCGAGGACGTCTCGGAGCGCCTCGCCACGCTCGCGCTCCAGGGGCCGCTGTCGCGTGCCATCCTCGAACGGGTGTCGCCGGCGGAGACGGCCAAGCTCAAGTACTTCCGCCTCGTCGAAACGACGGTCGACCGGATCCCGGTCACGATCTCGCGCACCGGCTACACCGGCGATCTGGGCTACGAGCTCTGGGTCGATGCCGGCGACGCGCTGGCCCTGTGGGACGCGCTGATGGCCGCGGGGACACCCTATGGGCTCACGCCGGCCGGCGTGTGGGCGCTCGACGTGGCGCGCATCGAAGCCGGGCTCATCATGCTCGACGTCGACTATCACTCCGCGCACCACGCCATGATCGAGGAACAGAAGTCGTCGCCGTTCGAGATCAACCTCGGGTGGGCGGTGAGCGCCGCCAAGGGCCCGTTCAACGGCCGGCGTGCGCTCGCCGCCGAGCGGGCGCGTGCGCCCATGTGGGGCTTCGTCGGCCTGGAGATCGACTGGGTGTCGTTCGAGCGCCTGTTCGCCGCCCATCGGCTGCCGCCCCACGTGCCGAACGTGGCCTGGCGCACCAGCGTCCCGGTCTACCGCGAGGGAGCACAGGTCGGTTACGCATCGAGCGGCTGCTGGTCCCCACTCCTCAAGAAGGCGCTCGCGCTCGCGCATCTGAGATCGCCTCACTTCGAGGCCGGCACGCCGGTCGAGATCGAGATCACGGTCGAGCACCAGCGCCGGCGCGCACAGGCGATGGTGCGCAAGCTTCCCTTCTACGATCCGGAGCGCAAGAAGGCATGAAGCGCTACGACGCGATCGTCATCGGCGGCGGGCACAACGGACTGGTGGCGGCCGCCTACCTGGCGCGCGCCCGACGCCGGACCCTGGTGCTCGAGCGCCGCCCGATGATCGGCGGTGCGGCGGTCACCGAGGAAGTATTCCCCGGGTTCAAGTTCTCGGTGTTCTCGTACGTGGTGAGCCTGCTGCGTCCCGAGATCATCCGCGACCTGGAGCTGCCGCGGCACGGGCTCCAGATCCTGCCGCTCGAGAGCACGATCACGCCGATGGAGAACGGTGACTACCTCGGCGCCTGGGCCGATCCGGATGAGTCGCGCCGCGAGCTCTGCCGCCACTCGCCGCGCGATGCCGACGCCATGGTGCTGTTCGGCCGGCTGATGCACCACATGGCGATGGCGGTGAAGCCGATCATCGGCATGGTGCCGCCCGACCCCGCTTCGCTCGCCCCTTCCGACTTGAAGGGGCTGCTTCAGCTCGGCGGGCACTTCCGTTCGCTCGGGGGCGAGCGCTTCCACGCGCTCCACAAGCTGATGACGATGAGCAGCGCCGACTACCTCGACGAGTGGTTCGAGTTCGACACCCTCAAGGCCACCAAGTCGGCGAGCGGCATCATCGGCACGTTCCTCGGGCCGCGATCGCCGGGCACCGCCTACGTTCTCCTCCACCATTATATGGGGGAGATCGACGGGGCCTTCCGCGCCTGGGGATTCCAGCGGGGCGGCACCGGCGCCATCAGCGAGTCGATCGCCAGCGCGGCGCGCGCGTCCGGTGTCGAGATCCGCACCGACGCCGCGGTCGAGCGCGTGCGGGTGGTGAATGGCCGCGCCACGGGGGCCGTGCTCGCGAGCGGCGAGGAGATCGCGGCCGACCTGGTGGTGTCCGGGCTCGATCCCCGGGTCACGTTCACCCGGCTCGTGTCGTCATCGGAGCTGCCGTCGGAGTTGGTCGAGGGGGTGCGCCGCTACAAGTTCCGCGGCTCGTCCGGGAAGGTGAACCTGGCGCTCGCAGGGCTGCCCGACTTCACCTGCCTTCCCGGCGTCGGCCCGCACCTCCGCGGCGCGATCTCGATCAGCCCGACCGTCGACTACCTCGAGCGCGCCTACGACGACGCCAAGTACGGCGAGTTCTCTCGCCATCCCTACATGGACATCGTCATTCCGTCGATGATCGATCCCGGCATGGCGCCGCCCGGGAAGCACGTGATGAGCATCTTCGTCCAGTACGCGCCCTATGCGCTGAACGGCGGATGGACGGACGCCAAGCGCGAGGCGTTCGGCGACGCGGTGGTGAAGACGCTCGCGCACTACGCGCCCAACATCGAATCGCTCATCCTGCACCGGCAGGTGCTGACCCCCGCCGACATCGAGCGCATCACGGGCTTGTCGGAAGGCAACATCTTCCAGGGGGAGCTGGCGCTGCAGCAGCTCTTCTTCCTGCGCCCGGTGCCGGCGTGGGCCAGGTATCGCACCCCGATCCACGGCTACTGGCAGTGCGGCGCCGGCACCCATCCCGGCGGCGGCATCATGGGTGCCTCCGGCCGGCTCGCCGCGCTCGAGATCCTGAGGAACGGCCGGTGAGCGCGCCCTTCGACGCGATCGTGATCGGTGCCGGCGCCAACGGCCTCGTCGCCGCCACCGTGCTGGCGAGAGCCGGGCTCAAGGTGTCGCTGCTCGAGCGTGCAGAGACCCCGGGGGGGCAGGGCCGGGTGGTCGAGTTCGCGCCGGGGTTCCGCGCCGCGCCGCTCGGCCTCGATCCCGGCTGGTTGCCGCCATCGGTGGCGCGTGCCGCGGGGCTCGAAGGACTCGAGCGCGCGAGCGCCGACGGGTTCATGAGCGTGGCGATCGAGCCCGGACGCTTCCTCTCCCTCGCACGCGACCCCGGCCGGGCGTCCGAGGCGATCCGCGCGCACTCCGCCACTGACGCCGCGAAGTGGCCCGCTTTCACCGCGCGCCTCACCGCGCTCGCGAGCTTCCTCGGCGCGCTCTACCAGGCCCCCGCACCGGATGTCGACGCGAAGGCGCCCGACGAGCTGCTCGGGCTGCTCGACCTCGGCCGCAGGTTTCGCGCGCTCGGCCGCACCCACATGGTCGAGTTCCTGCGCACGCTGCCGATGTCGGTGTGGGAGCTGCTCGACGACTGCTTCGAGAGCGCGCCGCTCAAGGCGGCGGTGGCGGCCGGCGGGGTCCTCGATCACGCGCAGGGCCCGCGCTCGGGAGGCACCGGCTTCGTGCTCTTGCACCACCTCGTGGGCGCTCCGACGGGTTCGGTGCGCGGCCGGCTGCCGTGGCGCGACGGGCCCGAGGCGTTCACGCGTGCGGCTGTTCGAGCCGCACAGGCAGCGGGAGTCGTCCTCCGCACCGGCGCCGAGGTCGCACGCATCCGCGTGGCCAACGACGCCGCCGAGGGCGTGACGCTCGCCAGCGGCGAGGAGATCGCCGCGAGGGCCGTGCTCTCCACGGCGGATCCCGCCCGCACCTTGCTCGGCTGGGTCGATCCCGTATGGCTCGATCCCGAGTTCCTGCACGCGGTGCGCAACATCCGCTACCGCGGCTGCACCGCGTTCGTGCTCTACGCGCTCGACGGCCTGCCCGAGGTCCGCGGGCTCCCGCGGGAAGCACTCGCCGGGACCGTGTCGCTGTCGAGCGACGTGGTCACGATGGAGCGCGCCGCCGATGCCGCCAAGTACGGGGAGATCTCCCGCGAGCCCCACGTCGAGCTGACCGTGCCCAGCCTCTCGCAGCCGGTGCTTGCCCCCGACGCCCGCCACGTCGTCGTGGCGCGCGCGCAGTACGCGCCGTATCGCCTGCGCGCGGACGACGGTTGGACGGCCGCGCGACGCGAGAGCCTGGCGGACACCGTGAACGCGGCGATCGAGCGGTACGCGCCCGGCTTCGGATCCCGGGTCCTGCATCGCGTCGTCTGGTCACCGCGCGATCTCGAGGAGCGCTTCGGGCTCCATCAGGGGGCGGCCTCGCAGGGCGAGCTCGGGCTCGATCAGATCCTGTTCATGCGGCCCGTAGCGGGCTACGGTCGTCACGCCACCCCGATCGCGGGCCTGTACCTGGGAGGAGCCGGCACCCATCCCGGCCCCGGCATCCTGGGCGGAGCCGGGCTTCTTGCTGCGAAACGATTGATCCGCGATCGCAAGCGATCTGCATCGAGGACAGCATGAGCGACTTCCAACCCACCACCACGACGTTCCGGCGCGGCTCGCGCACGCTACCCGGTGAGTTCTACGTCTCGGATGCGATCCTCGCCGAGGAGAGCGAGAAGATCTTCGCCAGGGCCTGGCACTGCGTCGGCCGTGCCGCGCGCGTGGCCGAGCCCGGGCAGTACTTCCTCGCCACGATCGCCGCCGAGTCCATCATCGTGCTGCGCGACCGCAAGGGCGCGCTTCGCGCCTTCTTCAACGTCTGTCGTCACCGCGGCACGCGCATCTGCCGCGAGGAGGCAGGGCATTTCGGCGAGACCATCCAGTGCCCGTATCACGCCTGGACCTACCGGACCGACGGAGAGCTCATCGGCTCCCCCCACATGCAGGACGTCGCGGGCTTCGAGAAAAAAGACTACCCGCTTCACGCCGCGGCGATCGGCGAGTGGGAGGGGTTCGTGTTCGTCTCGATCGCCCGCGACCCGCAGCCGTTCGAGACCGCATGGCGGACGATGATCGGGCGGCTGTCGCGCTACGGGCTGCGCGACCTCGTCGTCGGCCACCGCGTCGTCTACGACGTGCAGGCCAACTGGAAGCTGGCATTCCAGAACTACTCCGAGTGCCTGCACTGCCCGACGATCCACCCCAAGCTCGCCACCGTGCTGCCGTACCAGAGCGGCGCCAACGACCTGACCGACGGCCCGTTCCTGGGCGGCTACATGGAGCTCACCCCGCCGAACCAGAGCGCGACCATGAGCGGCGCCCTGGCGGGCGCGCTGGTGAGCCCATCGCTGCCCGAGGCCGACCGCCATCGCGCGTTCTACTACACGCTCATGCCCAACATGTTCCTGAGCCTGCACCCCGACTACGTGAACTACTACCTGGTGCACCCGGTCTCGGCGGGCCGGACGCGGATCGAGTCGGAGTGGCTCTTCCATCCGGACACCGTGCGCGATGGCTCGAAGAACATCCGCGACGCGATCGATTTCTGGGACCTCACGAACCGCCAGGACTGGGACATCGTCGAGCGAAGCCAGCTCGGGATCTCGTCGAGGCGTTACGAGCCGGGACCGTACTCGGCGAGGGAGAGCATCCCCGCGGCCTGGGATCGGGAATACCTGAAGTGGATGGGGCGGGGCTGAGGGCGCCTGCTGCGCACGTTCGTCTTCGGGCGCGATGCGAGGGGGAAGCGATGAGAACCATGAGGGCTTGGCTGCTCGGCTTTCTTGGGGTCGTGCTGCTCATCGGCGGGTGCGGAGGCGGGAACACGGCGGGCGGACGAAGCGCGGAAGCGGCTGCCACCGACCAGCAGATCAGCGATGCCTACATCTATCTGCTGGGTCGCCTGCTCGTGCTCCGGCAGCAGCAGGCCGACTTCCAGGAAGGCTTCCAGTGGAACACTCTCGTCCACCGGAAGCCGGGTGATGTCCAGTGGCCGAATCCGAATCTCGACGTCGCCTATTCCGAAGCGTGGGTCGCTGTCGACGGCAAGAGTTGCCTGATGGTGTCGGTACCCAAGATCACGGGCCGCTACTACACCGTCCAGTTCCTCAATGGCTGGGGCGAGACGGTGGCGAACATCAATGAGCGCGTCTTCCCTCAGCACCCGTACGGCGAGTTCGCCGTGTGCTTGAAGGGCAGCCAGGTGGCCGTGCCGCCCGGCGCGCAGCGGGTCGACGTGCCCGTCAAGTACATGCGCGTCCTGTCGCGGGTCGAGCTGGGTGCCAACTGGGACGAGGCGGTCGCCCTTCAGCGCAAGTTTGAGTTCCGCGCGACCGGCAACCCGGTGCTTCCGGCGCTGCCCAGGACGGTGATGTTCGACATGGAGGCCCTGCCCGGGGTCGAAGCCTTCGATTCGGCCGCGCTCGCGCTGGACAGTGAGGCCGACATCAATCCCGGCATGGACCCGTTACAGGCCAGCGCGCGCTCGATCGCCAAGGCGATCCAGGATCCCGCCGAGCGGCAGCGCGTGGACCAGGTGATCCGGACCAGGGCGTTCGCCGACTTGAAGAAGGCGATGCCCACGCTCGCCGACGGCACGGTCCGCAACGGGTGGGCTCTGGCATCGACGATGGGCGTCTATGGAACCAACTGGCTCTTGCGGACGCTGGTCAACTACGGCGGCATCTGGGCGAACACGTTCGACGAGGTGATCTACTACAAGGCGTTCGTTGGCCCGGACGGCGCGCCGTTGTCCGGAGATCACGCGTACACCCTGCACTTCACGAAGGAACAGTTGCCCGTGCACTACGCCACGTACTTCTGGTCGGTGATCGCCGTCGATGCGGTTCACCGGCGCGTGCTCCCCAATTCCAGGAAGCGCTACCTCATCAACAAGGAGTCGAAGCCTCGATATGGCGAGGACGGATCGCTGACGCTGTATCTGGCGGATGCGAAGCCGGAAGGGGCGCCGGACTCCAACTGGCTGCCCACCCCGAAGGGGCAGGGCTACAGCCTGACGTTCCGCTTCTACCGGCCCAGGGGCGGGGTCGCGGATCACAGCTACTTCCCGCCGTCGCTGACGATGCAATGACGGTCGTCGAGAGCTGGAGGTCTGACATGAACCGTTCGCTGTACCACGCGATCGCGCTGCTGCTGGCGGCGCCTCTGAACGTCCTCGCTCAACAGCCGATCGCCACCTCGCCGGGCTGGGAGCGGGCGATGCCGGCGGGACCGGACGCCCGCGTGAAGATCACGGAGGAGTACGCGAAGCTCGTCGGAAAGGACGCGTACTTCTGGGCCTGGCCGCTGGTGAACATGTACAACCGGCGCCTGCACTTCACCCCGGTGCGGGAGATGAGCTACGTCGGTCCGCTGATGGAGCCGCCGCTCAATCGCCTGATCATGCTCACGGACTACGTCGATCCCACCGAGCGCGCGATCGCCTGTCCGAACCAGGACGTGGTCTATGGGCTGGGCGTCCTCGCCCTCGACGTGTCGCCCGTGGTGATCCAGGTGCTGGACTTCGGTGCTCGCTTCTGGGTCTACCAGATCGTGGACCTGCGGACCGACAGCTTCGTCGAGCTCGGCAAGATGTACGGCACGCTGCCGGGTTTCTACCTGCTGGTCGGGCCCCATTGGACGGGTGAGGTGCCGAAGGGCATCACGCGCGTCTTCCGGTGCTCCACGAACAGCGGCCTGGTCGCGCCACGCGTCTTCCAGGACGACACGCCGGAGGACAAGCGCGCGATCCAGGCGGTACTCCCCGGGATCGTGATGTATCCCCTCAAGGAGTTCGATGGCAAGGCGAAGAAAATCGACTGGCACGGCCTGAAGAAGGTGCCCGCGCCACCGGCCGGTGACGAGGAGACCCAGTGGGTGCCGCCCGACAAGTTCGTCGACGAGCTGCCGATGGTGCTGGCCGACGCGCCTCCGCTGCCCGGCGAGGAGGCTCGTTATGCGCAGGTGCTCGCGGTGCTGGAGGCGACGAAGACCGACCCGAAGCTCAAGCAGGCGATGACGGAAGGCGCCCGGGAGTCGGAGGCGTTGCTCGTGAAGCCGCTCTTCCAGTTCCGCAACTACGGCCAGCAGCTTCCGCACCACTGGAGCACGATCTCGAACGAGGCGGCCTTCGGCACGGACTACTTCACGCGCACCGCGGTCGCGAAGTCGAACATCATGGTCAACGCGCCGAACGAGACCAAGTACTTCTACCAGGATCTCGACGCGGACGGGACGCGCCTCAACAGCGCGAACGCCTACACGGTCACGTTCGCAAAGGGCCAGACGCCGCCGGTGAACGGCTTCTGGTCGCTTTCGATCTACAACGAGCACCACTTCTTCGTCGCCAATTCGATCAATCGCTTCTCGGTCGGCACCAAGAACAAAGACCTGAGACTCGCCGCCGACGGCTCACTCACCATCTACGTTCAGTCCCAGCAGCCGGTCGATCCCGTCCAGCGAGCGAACTGGCTCCCCGCGCCCAAGGGTGATTTCTCGCTCTACGTCCGCACCTACTGGCCGAAAGCCGCGGTCACCGACGGATCGTGGACGCCGCCCGCGGTGAAGCGAGTCCGGTAGACACGAGCGCTCGTTCTTCTCGCGGTGTAGACTGCGCGGCTTCGCCTCGAGCCGATGGCCGCGTTCCACCCCTTGCGAGGAAGCCGAAATGAAGCGAGTTCCCGGTCCGCTGCTGCTCACCGTGGTGCTGCTCGTCACCTCTTGCAGCACGTCGCAGGGGCCTGGCACGCACAGCGCGGACGATCCGCGTCTCGCCGGCTTCAAGGGCAAGATCGGCCGGACCTACGCCGAGTCGAAGGAAGACTGGCCGCTGCGGCAGCAGGCTCCGGCGGGGGCGCCGAACACGCTGCTGATCCTGCTCGATGATTGCGGCTACGGCCAGATCGGGGCGTTCGGCGGCCTCATCGAGACGCCGAACCTGGACCGGCTCGCGGCCAACGGGCTCATCTATACGGATTTTCACACCTGCGCGCTGTGCTCCCCATCACGCGCCAGCATCGCGGCGGGACGCAACCACCACAGCATCGGGCTCGGCAGCCACGCGCTGAGCGCGATGGGCTTCCCCGGCTACAACGGCTTCGTCCCGCCCCAGGCGGCCCCGGCGGCCAAGATCCTTCAGGAGAGCGGCTTCACGACCTACGCCCTCGGCAAGTGGGATCACACGCCGCTCTGGGAAGTCTCCTCGAGCGGTCCGTTCAACGGCTGGCCGAACGAGGAGGGCTACGATCACTACTACGGGTTCATGACGGCGGACATCCACAACTTCATGCCCATCATGTACGAGGACCACCACCCGACCAACGCCTACCTGGACAGGTCGAACTACAACCTGAACACGGACATGGCGGACCGTGCCATCTACTGGATCACCGCCCAGAAGTCGATCAGCCCGGACCGGCCGTTCATGATGTTCTGGGCGCCGCCCGCGGTGCACGCCCCGCATCACGCCACCCAGAAGTACCTCGACATGTATCGGGGCAAGTTCGACACGGGATGGGACGCCGCCCGTGACGCGATCCTCAAGAACCAGATCGCGAAAGGCATCTTCCCGGCGGGGACGAAGCTTTCCGCCCGGCCCGCCGACATCCCGGTCTGGGACAGCCTGTCCGCCGAGCAGAAGCAGATGTATGCGCGCCAGATGGAGGCGTTCGCGGCCCAGCTCACGCTCGTGGACCACGAGATCGGGCGCATGGTCGAAGCGCTCGACCGCACCGGCATGCTCGACAACACGCTGATCATGGTCACCTCCGACAACGGCGCGAGCGCCGAGGGCGGCCTCGAGGGCACCCACAACGAGATGATCATGATGAACGGGATCTCGAGGACGCCGCGAGAGGAGAACCGCAAGTTCTACGACCAGTGGGGCACCGGAGAGACCGACAACCACTATCACGCCGGGTGGGCGATGGCCGGGAACACGCCGTTCCGGTACTTCAAGCAAACGGTGCACAACGGCGGCATGACCGATCCCCTGATCGTGAGATGGCCCAAGGGCATCAAGGCGCGCGGCGAGATCCGCAGCCAGTACCACCACATCATCGACGTCGCGCCCACGATCCTCGACGTCAGCGGGATCAGCCCGCCCGCCGTGGTGGATGGCGTGAAGCAGATGCCCCTCGACGGCGTGAGCATGAAGTACTCGTTCGACGATGCGAAGGCACCGACGACGCATCCCGTGCAGTACTACGAGATGTTCGGCAATCGCCGCTCTACGACCACGGCTGGAAAGCAGTCACACTGCACGGCAGTCGCATGCCGTGGGTGATCGCGGGCACGTACGATTTCAGCAAGGACGTCTGGGAGCTCTACAACCTCGATCGGGACCCGGGCGAGACAACCGACCTTGCCGCCCAGAATCCCGGGAAGCTCGAGGAATTGAAGAAGAAGTTCGACGAGGAGGCCTGGAAGTACAACGTCTATCCGCTCTACGACGACATCGCCGCCCGCACCGCCAACGTCACCAAGCTGTTCGGCGCGAAGACGAATGTCTTCACCTACTACCCTCCGGGGGCCGAGTTCATCGCCGAGGCGACCTCGCCGCCGGTCAAGAACAGGGATCACACGATCACCGCGAGCCTGGAGACCGATGGCAAGACAGACGGCGTCATCGTCGCCTGCGGGGGGTACTTCAGCGGGTACACGTTGTACGTGAAGAACAACGTTCTCGCATACACGTACAACTACTTCGACGAGAACTACTACACGATCCGCGCCAACAAGCCGCTTGCCGCCGGAAAGCACGAGATCAAGTGCACGTACCAGAGACAGGACGGCAACACGGGCAAGGTCACGCTCTACGTGGACGGCGCGCAGGTGGGGCAGGGAACGATCGACAAGGTGGTGCTCGCCAAATACTCGATCTCGGAGCCCTTCGACATCGGCGTCGACAATGGCGGCTCGGTGGCCCGAAAGGTCTACGCCTCGCCGTTCCGGTTCAGCGATGCGCTGAACTGGGTGAAGTTCGAGCTGGGACCGGAGACCGTGACGCAGGCCGTGGACCAATCGTCGGCGATCGACTGACGTCGAGGCGGGGCCATTCGGTCGATTCGGTTCGGCCGCATATCACGTGTGCCGGCTTCCGCGCCGCGATAGCGGGCGCTGTTCCGTTCCGCTCTTACAGTTCCATTACGTGGGCCCTCGTGACGCTGGTGTACGCTCCCGCGCCATGGCCACTACCCACGTGCTCGCGGCAAGCCGCGTCCGATCGCGGCGGCCCATCCCTTGATTCGTGCCGAACGGAATCCAGATCGCCGCATCTGGCTCACCGCCTGGTTCCTGACACTGGCCCTTCACGCGGTGGGGGTTGTCGTCTTCCGAAGCCTCCCGGCGCCCACGCCCGCGAAGATGATCCCGAAGATCGAGCCGATCCGACTCGTGTTCGCCAGACCCAGTCCCGAAGCGCGGAAGTCGGAAGCGCCGCACGTCTTCACCGAGCTGCCACCGGATCGCAAGGACGCGGCGCCGAAGCGGGCGGACTTCCTGAGCAACGTGACGAGCCGCGCCCGCGACCGCGTTCCCGGCGGTGAGGACGCCATGCCGCGGCTGCAGGGGGAGACGGACGCCCCGATGGTGAAGCTCGAGAAGGATGGAGGTGCCTCGCGTCCGCCAACGTCCTCACCCACGCCGCAGATCGCGGAGCCGCCGCCGTCTCCTCGCGCGGGGGAATCGCCAGTGCGAAAAGACGCGGTGCAGCAGCAGGGCGGTGCCACGGGATTCACCACCTCGCCGACCGCGCCCCCGGCGAGCCGTCCAGTGCCCGCTGCGGCTCCTCACGACTTTGCGGGCTCGGGGAGCTCAGACATCGACCAGCCCGAGATGGACAATCCGGTCGGCAATGCGGGTCTCACGGGCGACGTGAGCCTCAACACCATCGCATGGGACTACGCCCCGTGGCTCCAGCGCTTCGGCCGGCAACTCATGCACCGTTGGATACCACCGCCGGCCTACTCCATCGGGCTCCTCAAGGAGGGAGGGTGGGCCGTGTTCGAGCTCGAGATCTCACGCGCGGGCGAGATCCTGCAACTTCGCGTCCTGGAGGAGCAGGGGCACACGTTGCTGCGCCAGGCGTCGGAGGGCGCGCTTCGCAACATGCACCCGATCGAACCCCTGCCCGCTGATTTCCCCGAGCCGACGCTGATCCTTCGCATCCGCATGATCTACCCGCGGATCCATCCGCAGTGACCCGTTGTCGGAAGTCGTCCGCATCCGGTCCATCGATCATGGGCCCGTTGCTTCACCCGTCGATCTGAGGAGAGCACTCCATTGCTGGATCTCATCGAGAAGTCCGGTCCCGTCTTCTACGCCCTCGCGTTCTGCAGCCTGATCGCCACGGCCGTCATCATCGAGCGCTCGATCACGTTGCGGCGGAGTCGCATCCTGCCCCGGCAGATCATCGACCTCGTCGAAGCCGTCCAGCCCGGGAAGGACCTGAGCCTGCCGCTGGAGATCTGCCGCAGGAATCCCGGCGTGTTCTCCGACGTGATGCGGGCGGGTCTCGAGAACGCGGACCGGGAGTGGGAGGTCATGCGGGACGCGGTGATCGACGCGGGTCGCCAGGAGACCCCCGCGATCGAGCGGCACCTGTTCTGGCTCCAGACCGTGGCCCAGGCGTCGCCGTTGCTGGGACTCCTCGGCACGGTCTTCGGGATGATCAAGATGTTCTCGTCGGTCTCGCTCCAGGGACTGGGCGACCCGCAGGTGCTCTCGCACGGCATCAGCGAGGCCATGTTGGCCACGGCGGAAGGGCTGTGCATCGGCATCCCGGCGCTCGTCGCGTACAACTACTTCACGTCGCAGGCGGAACGACTGATCGCCGAGATCGAGGCCCATGCCAGCCGCCTGGTGTCGCGACTGCGTCCGCCGCGGGAGCTGGCCCGATGAGCGGCATCGTGTTCCGCAAGCCCCGGCCGCGGAAGCAGGTGGATCTGAACGTCACGTCGCTGGTGGACGTGCTGTTCCTGCTGCTGATCTTCTTCACGCTCACGAGCACGTTCAAGCGCGCGGGAGAGATCAACCTTCAGCTGCCCAAGTCGACCACGGGCGTTCCCGGCCCTTCAGGCGCGAGCCAGCAGCCCGTGGATCTGGTCCTGACCGAGAAGGGCACACTGTTCCTCGACGGATCACCGACCACGTTCGAAGCGGTGCTGGCGAGGCTGCGCTCGATCCACGACCGCCAGCCCGATCGGCAGGTGATGATCGAAGCCGAGGAGCACGTCGGGCACGGTGAGGTCGTGCGGCTGCTGGACGCCGTGCGCACCGCGGGCTTCACCGGCGTGGGGATCGCCGTGCGCAACGCTCAGCCAGCCGCCGGAGGCGCGCGTCGGTGATGCGCGGTGTGCGCGAACGCCCTCAGCGACGGACCATGAACCGGCCCCGGCTCATGCCGTCCGCCGATTGGATCCGGAAGAAGTAGAGCCCCGAGGGCAGCGACCGCGCGTCCCCGGACTGCGTTCCCAGCGACACCTCGTACGGCCCCGCCTTCGCGTGGGGGTCGTCCAGGGGGGTCCCGACCAGACGGCCGTTCAGGTCGAAGATGTCCACGCGCACCGCCCCGTCCCTCGCGAGCGCGAAGCGCAGATACCCCGATCGGCTGAACGGGTTGGGGGCCACGCGGGGCGATACGCTCCCGCCGACCACGGGGACGTCCGTCGTGCCTCCCGTCACGGTGATCACCGTCGTGTCCGAGGCAGCGCTGGCGTTGCGGGCGGTGAAGATCACCACGTGGTTCCCGGTGTCGTTCACGCCGGGGACCCATGTGAGCCCGCCGCTCGTGTTGCCCGGACCCGCCGTGAACACGGCGCCGGGCGGCAGTCCGGTCACGGTCAGCGAGTCGATCGCCTCGCCGTCGGCGTCGGCCGCGGTGACGCCCACGGTCAGGTGCCCGCCGATGGCCACGGTGGCGGTGGCCGGCGCCGTGACCACCGGCGGACGGTCCGTGTTGGTGACGGTGATGACGGTGGTGTCGGCGCCCGTGAGCGCGTTCTTGGCGGTGAACGTGACGCTGTAGGTTCCCGCCCGGGAGAAGCCCGGGGTCCACGTCAGCGTGCCGGTGCTGTTCCCGACACCGATGACGAGGCCGGCGCCCGGGGGCACGCCGGTCGCGCTGAGGGACGAGATCGGATCGCCGTCGGGGTCCGCCGCGGTGAAGGTCACGGTCAGGTGCCCATTCTCGGCCACGGTGACGGTGGCCGGGGCCGTAACCACGGGCGCACGGTCCGTGTTGGTGACGGTGATGGCGGTCGTGCCGGAGCCGGAGAGCGCGTTGCTGGCGGTGAACGTGACGCTGTAGCTCCCGACCTGCGAGAAGCTGGGAGTCCAGCTCAACGTGCCGCTCGTGTTGCCGGGGCCGGGCGTGAACGTGGCGCCGGCGGGCACGCCCGTGGCCGCGAGCGAAGAGATGCCCTCGCCATCGGGATCGGCCGCGGTGACGTTCACGGTCAGGAGGCCACCTTCGCCCACGGTGGCAGTGGTGGGTGCCGTGACCACCGGGGCCCGGTTCACATTGGTGACGGTGACAACGGTCGTGCGAGAGCCGGAGAGCGCGTTGCTGGCGGTGAACGTGATGCTGTGGCTCCCGGCCTGCGAGAAGTCGGGGGTCCAGCTCAACGTGCCACTGGTGTTGCCGGGCCCGGGCGTGAACGTGGCGCCAGCGGGGAGGCCGCTTGCGGTGAGCGAGAGGATCGCGTTGCCATCGGGGTCGGCCGCGGTGACGTTCACGGTGAGAAGGCTGTTCTCGGCGACCGTGGCGGTGGCGGGCGCGGTGACCACGGGAGCCTGATCCGTGTTGGTGACGGTGATGGCGGTGGTGCTCGAGCCGGAGAGCGCGTTGCTGGCGGTGAACGTGACGCTGTAGTTCCCGGACTGGGTGAGGCCGGGGGTCCAGCTCAGGGTGCCGGTCGTGTTGCCGAGGCCGGGCGTGAACGTTGCGCCAGGAGGCAGGCTCGCGGCTGTGAATGACGTGATCGCGTTGCCATCGGCGTCAGCCGCCGTGACGTTCACGGTGAGAAGGCTGTTCTCGGCGACGGTGGCGGTGGCGGGCGCGGTGACCACCGGAGCCTGGTCCGTGTTGCTGACGGTGATGGCGGTGGTGCTCGAGCCGGAGAGCGTGTTGCTGGCGGTGAACGTGACGCTGTAGCTCCCGGACTGGGAGAGGCCGGGGGTCCAGCTCAGCGTGCCGGTCGTGTTGCCGGGGCCGGGCGTGAACGTGGCGCCGGCGGGAAGGCCCGTGGCGGTGAGTGACGTGATCGCGTTGCCATCGGGGTCGGCGGCGAGGACGTTCACGGTCAGAAGGCTGTTCTCAGCCACGGTGGCGGTGGCCGGTGCATTGACCTGCGGTGCACGGTCCGTGTTGGTGACGGTGATGGCGGTGGTGCTCGAGCCGGAGAGCGCGTTGCTGGCGGTGAACGTGACGCTGTAGCTCCCGGCCTTGGTGAAGTCGGGGGTCCAGCTCAGCGTGCCGCTCGTGTTGCCGGGGCCGGGCGTGAACGTTGCGCCAGGAGGCAGGCTCGCGGCTGTGAATGTCGTGATCGGGTTGCCGTCGGGATCGGCGGCGGTGACGTTCACGGTGAGCAGGCTGTTCTCGGCGACGGTGGCGGTGGCGGGCGCCGTGACCACAGGGGCGCGGTCGGTGTTGGTGACGGTGACGGCGGTGGTGCTGGAGCCGGAGAGCGCGTTGGTGGCGGTGAACGTGACGCTGTAGCTCCCGGCCTGCGAGAAGTCGGGCGTCCAGCTCAGCGTGCCGCTCGTGTTGCCGGGGCCGGGCGTGAACGTTGCGCCAGGAGGCAGGCTCGCGGCTGTGAATGTCGTGATCGGGTCGCCATCGGGATCGACCGCGGTGACGTTCACGGTCAGGAGGCCGTTCTCCGCCACGGTGGCGGTGGCCGGCGCCGTGACCACCGGAGCCTGGTTCACGTTGGTGACGGTGATCGCGGTGGTGCTGGAGCCGGAGAGCGCGTTGGTGGCGGTGAACGTGACGCTGTAGCTCCCGGCCTGGGTGATGTCGGGCAACCAGGTCAACGTGCCGCTCGTGTTGCCGGGGCCGGGGGCGAACGTGGCGCCGGCGGGCAGGACCGCGGCGGTGAGCGACGTGATCGCGTCACCATCCGGGTCGGCCGCGGTGACGTTCACGGTCAGGAGGCCGTTCTCGGCCACGGTGGCGGTGGCCGGTGCCGTGACGATCGGAGCTCGGTTCACATCGGTGACGGTGATCGCGGTGGTGCTGGTGCCGGAGAGCACGTTGCTGGCGGTGAACGTGACGCTGTAGCCCCCGGCCTGGGAGTAATCGGGGGTCCAGCTCAACGTGCCGCTCGTGTTGCCGGGGCCGGGAGTGAACGTGGCGCCCGCGGGCAGGACCGCGGCGGTGAGCGACGTGATCGCGTCACCATCGGGATCGGCCGCGGTGACATTCACGGTCAGAAGGCCGTTCTCGGCCGCGGTGGCGGTGGCCGGTGCCGTGACGATCGGAGCCCGGTCCACATTGGTGACGGTGATCGCGGTCGTGCTCGAACCGGAGAGCGCGTTGGTGGCGGTGAAGGAGATGTTGTAGCTCCCGGCCTGCGAGAAGCTGGGAGTCCAGCTCAGCGTGCCGCTCGTGTTGCCGGCTCCCGGTGTGAACGTGGCGCCGGGGGGCAGGATCGCGGCGGTGAGTGACGTGATCGGGCCGCCATCGGGATCGGCCGCGGTGACGTTCACGGTCAGAAGGCCGTTCTCGGCGACCGTGGCGGTGGCGGGTGCCGTGACCACGGGGGCGCGGTCCGTGTTGGTGACGGTGATGGTGGTGGTGCTGGTGCTGGTGAGCGCATTCCTGGCGGTGAACGTGATGCTGTAACTCCCGGCCTGGGTGAAGCTGGGCGTCCATGTCAACGTGCCGCTGCTGTTGCCGACACCGATGATGAACCCGGCGCCGGGGGGCACGCCGGTCGCGGCAAGCGACGTCAGCGCATCGCCATCGGGATCGACCGCGGTGACGTTCACGGTCAGGAGCCCGTTCTCGGCGACGGTCACGGTGGCGGGCGCGGTGACCACCGGCGCGCGGTCCGTGTTGGTGACGGTGATGGCGGTCGTGCTCGAGCCGGAGAGCGCGTTGCTGGCGGTGACCGTGACGCTGTAGCTCCCGGCCTTGGTGAAGTCGGGGGTCCAGCTCAGGGTGCCGCTCGTGTTGCCGGGGCCGGGCGTGAACGTGGCGCCGGCAGGCAGGCCCGTGGCGGTGAGTGACGTGATCGGGTTGCCGTCAGGGTCGGCGGCGGTGACGTTCACGGTCAGAAGGTTGTTCTCGGCAACGATGGCGGTGGCGGGCGCCGTCACCACCGGGGCGCGGTCCGTGTTGGTGACGACGATCCCGGTGATGCCGGATCCGGAGAGCGCGTTGCTGGCGGTGAACGTGACGCCGTAGCTCCCGGCCCTGGAGAAGTCGGGCGTCCAGCTCAGCGTGCCGCTCGTGTTGCCGGGGCCGGGGGTGAACGTCGCGCCCGCGGGCAGGACCGCGGCGGTGAATGACGTGATCGGGTCGCCATCGGGATCGACCGCGGTGACGTTCACGGTCAGAAGGTTGTTCTCGGCGACGGTGACGTTGGCGGGCGCGGTGACCACAGGGGCGCGGTCCGTGTTGGTGACGGTGATGACGGTGGTGTCGGCGCCCTGGAGCACGTTGCCGGCGATGAACCTCACCGAGTAGCTCCCGGCCTGGGAGAAGTCGGGCGTCCAGCTCAGCGTCCCGCTCGTGTTACCCGGGCCGGGAGTGAACGTGGCGCCGGGGGGCACGCCGGCGGCCGTGAGCGAGGAGATCGCGTCGCCATCGGGATCGGCCACCGTGAGATTGACCGTCACGAGCGCGTTCTCGGCCACGGTGGCGGTGGCGGGCGCGGTGACCACGGGAGCCTGGTCCGTGTTGGTGACGGTGATGTTGGTCGCGGCGGCGCCGGAGAGTGCATTGCTGGCGGTGAAACTGACGCTGTAGCTCCCGGCCCTGGTGAAGTCGGGGGTCCAGCTCAGCGTGCCGCTGGCGTTGCCGGGACCTGGGGTGAACGTCGCGCCGGCGGGCAGGCCCGTGGCGGTGAGCGAGGCGATCGGCTCACCATCCGGATCGGCGGCGGCGACCTGCACCGTCAGGAGCGCGTTCTCGGCCACCGTGACCGTGGGCGGGGCGGTGATGACGGGAACCCGGTCGGTGTTGGTGACGGTGATGGCGGTCGTGCCGGAGCCGGAGAGCACGTTGCTGGCGGTGAACGTGACGCCGTAGTTCCCGGCCTTGGAGAAGTCGGGGGTCCAGCTCAGCGTGCCACCCGTGTTGCCCGGACCGGGGGTGAACGTGGCTCCGGCGGGAACCCCGGTCGCCGTGAGTGACGTGATCGCGTCGCCGTCGGGGTCGGCGGCGGTGACGTTCACGGTCAGGACGCCGTTCTCGGCGACGGTGACGGTGGTGGGCGCGGTCACCGCCGGCGCGCGGTCCGTGTTGGTGACGGTGATGGCGGTCGTGCCGGCGCCGGAGAGTGTGTTGCTGGCCGTGAACGTGACGCTGTAGCCGCCGGCCTTGGAGAAGTCGGGGGTCCAGCTCAACGTGCCGCTCGTGTTACCGGGGCCGGGGGTGAACGTGGCGCCGGCGGGCAGGACCGCGGCGGTGAGTGACGCGATCGCGTCACCATCCGGGTCGGCCGCGGTGACGTTCACGGTCAGGAGGCCGTTCTCGGCGACGGTGGCGGTGGCCGGTGCGGTGACCGTCGGGGCACGGTCCGTGTTGGTGGCGGTGACGGCGGTGGTGCCGGCGCCGGAGAGCACATTGGTGGCGGTGAACGTGACGCTGTAGCTCCCGGCCTGCGAGAAGTCGGGCGTCCAGCTCAGCGTGCCGCTCGTGTTGCCGGGGCCGGGCGTGAACGTGGCGCCCGCGGGAATGCCCGTTGCAGTCAGCGCGGAGATCGGATCGCCATCGGGGTCGGCCGCGGTCACGTTGACCGTCAGGAGCCCGTTCTCGGCGACGGTGGCGGTGGCCGGTGCCGTGACCTGCGGGGCGCGGTCCGTGTTGGTGACGGTGATGGCGGTGGTGTCCGCGTCGGAGAGCGCATTGCCGCCGGTGAACGTGACGCTGTAGCTCCCCGCCTGCGAGAAGCTGGGAGTCCAGCTCAACGTGCCGCTCGTGTTGCCGGGGCCGGGCGTGAACGTCGCGCCCGCGGGCACGCCCGTCGCCGTCAGCGAGGAGATCGGGTCGCCATCGGCGTCGGCCACGGTCACGTTGACCGTCAGGAGCCCGTTCTCGGCCACGGTGGCGGTGGCGGGCGCCGTGACCACGGGAGAACGGTCGACGTTGGTGACGGTGATGACGGTGGTGTCGGCGCCCGAGAGCGCGTTGCTGCCGATGAACCTGACGCTGTAGCTCCCGGCCTGCGAAAAGCTGGGCGTCCAGCTCAGTGTGCCGCTCGTGTTGCCGGGGCCGGGCGTGAACGTGGCGCCCGCGGGCGCGCCCGCCGCGTTGAGCGAGGAGATCGCGTCGCCATCGGCGTCGGCCGCGGTCACGTTGACCGTCAGGAGCCCGTTCTCGGCCACGGTGGCGGTGGCCGGTGAGGTGACCGTCGGGGCGCGGTCGGTGTTGGTGACGGTGATCACGGTGGTGTCGGCGCCCGAGAGCGCGTTGCTGGCGGTGAACGTGACGCTGTAGTTCCCGGCCTTGGAGAAGTCGGGAGTCCAGCTCAGCGCGCCGCTCGTGTTGCCGGGGCCGGGGGTGAACGTGGCGCCCGCGGGCACGCCCGTCGCCGTCAGCGAGGAGATCGGGTCGCCATCGGGGTCGGCCGCGGTCACGTTGACCGTCAGGAGCCCGTTCTCGGCAACGGTGGCGGTGGCGGGTGCGACGGCCACCGGAGCGCGGTCCGTGTTGGTGACGGTGATGGCGGTGGTGGCGGAGCGGGAGAGCGCGTTGCTGGCGGTGAACGTGACGCTGTAGCTCCCGGCCTGCGAGAAGCCGGGAGTCCAGCTCAGCGTGCCGCTCGTGTTGCCGGGACCAGGGGTGAACGTTGCGCCGGCGGGCAGTCCGGTGGCGGTGAGTGAGGTGATCGGGTTGCCATCGGGATCGGCCGCGGTGACGTTCACGGTCAGGAGCCCGTTCTCGGCCGCCGTTGCCGTGGCGGGCGCCGTCACGACCGGGGCCTGATCGGTCACGAACTCGAGCGCGCCCCGATCCGAGTACTTCACGGTCCCCGCGCCGGTATCGGAGACCCCCGGGTCATCCACCCGCGCGTGCCCCGTGGCGTCCGTGGTCGGCCAGTTCGGCGCGCCCGAGTTGGCGGCGTCGATGGCCGGCGAACCCGCCAGGACTTGGAAGTTGCCCCCGGCAGCGCCCACGAAGTTCGGGTTGGCCTGCAGGGAGTGCGCGTCCTGCCCGCTGGCCGCCTGGTAGGTGGCGAGCGTGGCGTGGTTCGTCGCGATGTACTTGATGGGTGCCTGGGCGGTGGAGTTCCAGAAGATGTTGTAGTCGGAGACGAATCCCGAGCTCGATGACGAATCGATCCACAGATCGAAGCGGGCCGTGGTCAGCCCGTTGTCGACCGAGATGCAGTTGTGAAGTTGCGTGTTGGGCGCGCTGCCCTCGATCGAGAAGCCGTCATGGAAGTTGCCGAACGCGACCTCGTTCGTGTGGATCGTCCCCGAGCTCGCCAGGTGGTCGAACCCGTGGTCCCCGTTGTTCCAGGACACGTTGTTGTACGAGACGCAGTTGTTCGAGCTGTTCTTGAACAGCACGCCGGCATCCTGGTTGTCATGAAGCCGGTTGGCGGCGAGCGTGTTGCCTGGCGACCCCTCCAGGTAGATGCCATTGGCCCTCGAGGTGAGGGGGTCGGCGTTCCGGAACGACTCGTTCCCGCGGATGATGCATCCGGTCGCGCCCGCCAGGAGGCCGATGCCGTGGAAATTGCAGTCGGAGACCTGGTTGTTCTCGATCAGGATGCCCGTGCTCGCATTGCATCGGATCCCGTAGCTGTTCGCGAACGACACCCGATTCTCGGAGACGACGAGGTTCGCGCAGCCGGTGGCGATGTTGAAGCCACGGTCTTCGCTGTGACGGACGTCGAACCCGCGGATCGTGACCCACGACCTCGCGTTGAGCGTGAAGCCGAACATCTGCCGCCCGACGAGGAGCGCGTGCGCGCCGGGATTGCCGCCGCCGGCGTTCACGTAGAGTCCCTGCCCGGAGACCCAGGTGAACGATCCGCTGGGGAGCGAGGCGGGCGCCACGGACGACGGGGTGAGGCGCACGCCGTCCATGAACACCTGGAACGGACTCCACGTCACGGTCGCCGCGAGGTAGACATTGCCCGAGGAGAGCACCCACTGGGCCGGCGACGAGAAGGCGTCCGCGCCATCCACGACCACCGACGCGCCGAGGGCCTGGATCACGAGCGGGTTCCCGGCCGCTCCCGAAGCCGGCACCGTCACCTGCTCGCGATAGATCCCCGGCTTCACGTAGATCGTGATGCCGGGGCCGCTGTGGGCGGCGAGTGCGGTCGAGATCGTGCAGTAGGGCTGCGCCTCGGTCCCGGGGCCCGCACTGGAGCACGAAGGACTGCCCTGGTCCACGTAGTAGACCTGGGCCGCCACCGTCGCGGGAGAGGAAAGCAGCAGCAGCCCGAACGCCGCGCGGACGAGGCTCGGGGGCGGGGAAGACCCCGCGCGGTGCAGAAGTCTAGCGAGGCCGACGTGGGGAGGGCGCACGCTACAGCTCCAGATCACGGATGCATCCGGTGCAATGTTGTGGACGGCGATGGGGGCTCGGGCGGCTGTCGCGTGGGACGGCATGGCCGAGGGGTTCCATCGGGAACCAGGGCAAGGTGGGGCAAGAATTCTATATTAAATTGATGCTTCGTCTATAGCGCATTCTCTGTGCGGGCTGCTGATCGACGCCCGCGAGTCGTTGTCGCCACACCCATCCGCGACGCCGACGCTTCGGGATGCGCGCACGCGCTGCGACAACATCCCCGCGGTGCGCGGGGCGGGAGGGCGGCGGCGACGATCCGGCCCTGCCACTCCTGTCACGACGCGCCCGGAAGGCCGCTGCAACGCCCGCCAGCCCTTTCGTTTGCAGGACGCTAAGGCCGGGACCGGCACGCGCCGATAACAGGGCGGCCCCCGAAACCGGCAGCGCGGCGCCCCCTTTGGGCGGCGTCCGGTCTCGCGGCCCGCCAGTCGGCGTGAAACGGGACCGTCGGTCTCGCGTCCACTACGAGGAGGTCGAAGACATGATTCGGAAGTCTGCGTACGCGGTTCTACTCGCGATGGGTTGCATCACGGCCATGGTCGCCACGGCTTCGGCGGCGACGGTCGGCGGTGAGGTGTTCGGCGCGTTCAGCACGGTCTCCATGAAGGACTGGAACGAGCGCATCGTCGCCCCCGTGAACCAGGGCGGCGGGAACATGGACGAGTTCAGCAATGCTCTCGGCGGCGGTCTGGGCCTGCGCGTGTGGCCGAACAGCCAGTGGATGCTCTCCGCGACCTGGGAGCCGCTGTTCGCGAGCCGCGAGGAGAAGGTGAGCGGCGACAAGGCGAACCTGGACGCCAACGCGTTCGAGGCGACCGCGGGCTACTACTTCCCGAGCAGCACGCCGGCGAAGTTCGGCCTGGGCGCGGGTATCGGCTACTACTCGCTGGGCGGTGAGATCAGCAACTCGAGCAGCACCCTCAAGCTCGAGGGCAGCACGGTCGGCTTCCACGTCATGGGCATGATGGAGTGGACGGTGAAGCCTGGCTTCGCGATCACGGGCAGCGCGGGCTACCGCGTTGCGGACATCAAGGACACCAAGGTCGACAACGTCTCGGCCACGCCGGAGATGTCGACCGACTACTCGGGCATGACGCTCCGCGCGGGCTTCGCGTTCTATCTGCCCGGCGTCAGCAAGTAATCGATTCGGTTCATCGGGAGCCGGACCCTTCGGGGTCCGGCTCCTCCTTATTGCCGGGGCCGGGGCGACGCCGAGGTTCCGCGCCGGCGTCAGTCGAACTCGTACTTCTCGTCGGGCGTGGCCTGATCCGGGCCCACGCGCCCGGCCTGGATGACGGCGTAGAAATAGGCCTCGCCCTTCATCGGCGCACCCGACAGCCGGCGCAGCATGGTGAGCTGCCCGACGTGGGTGAGCGAGTCGGCGAACGGGCCCTGGTACCACTTCTCGAGCGAAACGTCGATCGGCGCATCGGAGGCGAGCGCCTCGTCGATGGATGCGAGCGCCGCGTGGAACCGGGCGGTCTGACGCTCCCAGGTGTCGGGCGTCGCCGTCTTCCACTGAGCAGGCCCGCGCAGGCGCGCCGCCGACACTTCCAGCAGATCGCCGATGTGGGCGAGGATCTCGAGCGGCGTGCGCGTCGTGGGACCCGCTTTGAAGTGGGCGAATTCCGGTGGGGCGCCCCGGATCGCCTTGGCGCCGCGGTAGGCGATGGTGGCGGTGGCATGGCGCAGGAAGTTGCGCGTCTCCCTCATGGATCGAGCTCTCCGTTGGCGGTGGGTGACTCCCGGCAGGCCGAGTAGACCCTGCGCTCCGCCGCCGGGCAAGGCGGGCTTTTCAATGAAGCGGGGCGAATGGGACTATCGCCGATGTGAAAGGGACGAACGCAGGGCTGGCCGCGATCGCGCTTGGCCTGTTCGTTCTCTACCTCGTGACGCGCTCGTTCGTCCACGGCTGGGACGCGCTCGCCTACACCGCTCGAGCGCACGACCACGCGCTGCTGGGCGAGCGGTATCTCTCCCTGCACCTGCTCCACCCGCAACACCTCGCCTACATGCCGCTCGCGCGGGCGTTCACGTCCGTGCTGGCACGGGTGGCCCCCGATCCGTTCCTGCCGCTCCAGGTGTTCAGCGCGCTATCGGCCGCGCTGTCCGCGCTGGTGTTCGGGCTGGCGGTTGCACGCCGCGTCGGACCCGCTCGCGCCGCGTTCGTTGCGGCCGGCGTCGGGCTCGCGTACGGCACCTGGCGCTACGGGAGCGACGTCGAGGTGATGGCCCCGGCGCTCGCAGCGCTCGCGTTCGCCGTGCTCGCACTCGCCGGGGGCCGCGAGCCGCACTGGACCCGCGCCGGCGTCGCCCTTGGCGTGGCGACGACGCTCCACACGCCGACCGCGGTGTTCGCATTGGCGGCGATGGCGATCGTGTTCGTGGACTCGGTGCGGGGGCGGCTGCCGTGGCGTCACGCCGCCCGAATGCTCGCCGGCTGGGTGATCCCGACGGCGGTGGCGTACGCCGCCGCGGCCGTGGCGCTCGCGCGACGCGGCGACCCGGCCCTGCTCGTGCACTGGTTCACCGCCGCGGCAAACCGCGCCGAGCACTTTTCGAGCACTCACGGGTTCGCGGCGCTGCTGTCGCTGGGCGCGATCGGGGCGCTGGTTCCGGAGCAGCCGCTCTCCGAACTGCGCTGGTCGGGGAGGCTCACGCCCGGGATCATCGGGGGCGCGGTGGTGGCCCTGATGGTGGTGGCGGGAGCGGGGGTGCTCGTCGCGCTCGCGTGGCCCCGGCTTCGCCAGGCCATCGCCGGGCGCGAATCGCTCACCCGCATCCTGGTCGCGGGCGTGATCGCGGTGGCCGTCGCGATCTCCGCGTTCCAGCCCTGGAACGAGGAATACTGGGTCTACGTGCCGCCCCTCGTCATCGTGCTGCTGGCGCTCCATCTCCCGGGCGGCGTGCGCGCGGTGCCGCGGCTCGTCTCCGGGCTGCTGGCGGGCCTCGCGGTCCTCGGTCTCGCCTACGTGTGGTGGCCGCGGCGCGATCCCGCGCTGTCGCCCTATGCGCCGGCGGTGGCGTTCGCCGATTCTCATCTAAAGTCATCCGACGTCGTGCTCGCCGGGGCGGCGATGTCGGATCTCAGGACGGCCCTGCTGGCGATTCCGCTGCTGTCGGGCGTGGACGTGCTCTCGACACCGGATCCGGGTGTGCCCGGCGAAGTCGAGGCCTACGACCGCGCCGTGCGAGCGCAGCTCGCAGGCCACACCGTGGTCGTGACCCCGGAAGCCCGTGCCGATGCCGCCCGCGCGGCGGGCCCGGGCTGGCAGCTCGAGCCGTTCGGCAGCATCGACGGGCTCCCGATCGCGCGACTGGAGCCGGTCACGCCCGGCAGATCACGGGGAGCACACGAAGTTGACGGACGATGAATCATATTCCAATCAATAGACTGATATGCAGTTATCCATTGTTGATCCTCATATGACGCCTTAGCCTCCGCTCTCCCGTTCCACAAGAGGCCGCTTCCCGGAGGCTCCCCCGATGCGACAGCCGCGACTCCTGCTCCACGCCCTTCTTCTCTGCGCTGCCTCGCTCGCGGTCACGGCCTCGCTCGCAGCCGCCGCACACGTCTCTTCGGTGCTCCCGCTCACCGCGAGCATGAATCACACGAACGAGAAGTTCTCCCCGACCGTGTTCCCGGCGGCGGATTACTCGAACTACGCGTTCGATGGAGCCGACCTCACGAACTGTTCATTCGCGGCGGGCAGCAACCTGACGGGGGCGTCGTTCGCGGGCGCCAAGCTGCAGAACACCAGCTTTGCCGGCACCACGCTGAACCTCGCGAACTTCCTCGGGGCGGACCTGACGTTCTCGACACTGCCGTGCATGGGTGGCGCCACGTTCAAGGGCGCGATCCTCACCGGCGCGGTCGGCGGGGGCACGGGCTGCGCGGGCTGTGTGTCGTTCGGTTCGAACCTGACCGACGCGTGCACGGTGAACCCGTCCGTGAACCTCTGCCTTGTCAGCGGCTCGTTCCGTGGCCTGGTCTCCGGCGTCGTGTTCGACGACCAGAACTCGAACGGCAACCTCGACCTGGGCGAGCCCGGCGTGCCCGGGGCCAGCGTGCACGTCGTCGTTGGCGCCACCAATACCTCAGGTGCCACGGACTCCCGTGGCGGCTACTTCTTCACCATCCTGAACGGCGGAAACGGCACCGTGAGCGTCACGCTCCCGGTCGGCTACACGCTCGCGAGCCCCGCCTTGCTACCCATCGACCTCGCGAGCTGCCGGAGCAGCCAGGGTTTGAACTTCGCGGCGCACAGCCAGGTGACGGCGGCGCAGCGGTCCACGTTCGGCAGGGTGAAGGCGCTCTATCGTTGAGCAGCGGCGGGTCAGCCCTGCTGGCCGGAATCCCCGCGCATCACCTCGTGTTCCACCGCAGCGAGAGCTCGCCCACCAGGCGATCCGAGCGCTGCGCGACGCCGTCGCGCCACTCGAACGTGCCGAACACGCGCAGGCGCAGCCACCGCGACCAGCCAAGCGTCACCCACGGCATGTGCCCGCGCGTGGCCGTGCGGGCCCACCAGTCGTCCGACGCGAATGCCCCGGGCAACGCCTCGCGCTCGGCGCGCAGGTAGGCCCAGCCCACCTCGGCGCCGAGGCGCTCGCCGAAGCGGCCGGCGACGAGACGCGTGCGCGCGGCGTCGGTCTCCGTGCCGGGCTCCAGGTTGCGCAGGAGGTCGACGCCGGCCGAGACGGGGATCGATGCGAGCGTGATGCGGCCCTCGAAATGCATGTCCACGAGCCGGAAGTTCTCGGCGTAGCGCGCGGCGTCACCGGCGCCGATGACACTGTTCTGCCGGCCGAGTCCCTGACGCGCGAGCCACTCGGTGTCCTCGAACCAGACGTACGAGACGAACGCGTCGCCCGATCGCTCGGCCCCTTCGTGGAACGACCACCCGGCCTGGGCGACGCCCACGAGCCCGTCGTCCTGGAGCTTGCTCCGGCGCCACGCGCCGATGCCCGCCCGCATCACGTCGAACGCGCCGACCGCCTGGCGGTGCTGCGCGACGATGCCGATCGGGCGCAGCTCGGGATCCCACACCAGCTCGGTGAGCCGCAGCGGGAACTCCATCTGGCCCGCGCGCAGCGTGCCGCCGGGCCACGGCGTGACCCAGAGGCCGGCGCGGTCCAGTTGCAACGTGTCGGGCGCGTCGTTGTCGATGCGCGGGAACTCCTGGTCCTCCTTGCTGCCCGCGGCCGCCCGCACTGAGAGCTCGGCGCCGAAACGCGGCGTCGGCGCCCAGCTCGCGCCGCCGCGGGCCGTCAGTCGCCAGCGATCCACGTCCACGGTGCGCCCGGGGATGTCCTGCGTGCGGTCGTGCCGGAGCCGCAGGTCGCCGAACGGCGTGAGGTGCCAGCGGCCAAGCGACGAGTCATCGAAGAACTCGGCCGAGTCCGCGAACGCGCCGCCCGGGGACAGCGTCACGAGCGGAATGCCGTACTTGATGAGCTGCTGGGTGATGGCGCCGGAGGAGTAGAGCAGCGTCAAGCCGCCGTTCGCCTTCATGCTCGTCTTGCCCCTCACCACGATACCGCCGAGCACCCAGGCGTTACCGTTGATGCTTAGATCGCCCTCCACGAAGATGAAGCCCTTGTAGTGGAAGTTCGAGTTCAAGTGCAGGTCGCCGTCAACGTATAGGAAACCTTCGCCGTCCACGCTGTTCGTGCTCACCACGCATGACTGGTCGCGGGTCACGTCGTTGTTGTCGAGGTAGAGGATCCCGTTCCAAGAGGTCATGGTCGAAGGATCCCTGGGCACGCCCACGAACGGCCAGAACTCGACCGCGGTCATGCCGAAGCAGTCCCACGGCCCGGTGTAGAACGCGGCCTGGCCCTGGCTGGGAACCAGCGCGGGGCTTCCGAACGCGCCGGCAGCACCGCCGGGCACGATCCCGTCAGTGGACCAGATGCCGGCCAGGTCGGCCGGGCCGGTCTCGTTGTCGTGGCAGTACATGGGATCGTTCGGCGGTATCGGGACGGGGCTGTCGCGGCCCTTCGTGCCGTCATCGTACGGCGTGTCCGCGGAGTGGTTGTGGCCGCAGATCACCGCGTTGCCCAGGCTCAAGACGGGGACCGCCGCCGTGAGCGCGCCCTTTGCGACCAGGACGTACTGTTTCCGGATACCCTCAGTGACGATGGCGTGGCGCGTCTGGCCCACGGTCTCCGCGTACGCGCGCGGCGTGAGCAGCGCGCACGGGAGGCCCAAGCCCAGCACCAGGAGCAGGCACGACTCCGGGCGCCGGCGCCGCATCACGACCGACTCACTTGGTCGAGCGCGACGCGGAGCGCGCGGCCATCGGCGTACCGGCCCGTGGGCTCGACCGAAAGGCACCGGCTCACGAGCGCGATCACCGCGGGCGCGTCGGCCGAGGCGACGAGGCCGGGCGGGATGGGAGCGGGGGGCTCAGTCATGATCCGGTGCACGAGCTCCCTGGGATCCGAGCCCGACCAGGGCCGCTGGCCCGTGAGCAGCTCCTGCAGCATGACGCCGAATGCGAACACGTCCGAGGCCGCGCCGCCCTCGGCCCCGCGCATCACCTCGGGGGCCGCGTAGCCGAGCGTGCCCGAGAAACTCCGCGATGCGGCTTCGCGCCGGCCGACCCGCGCCAGCCCAAAGTCCATCAGCTTGGCGTTGCCGCCGGGCTCGAACACCACGTTCTCGGGTTTCAGGTCGTGGTGGACGACGCCCGCCTCGTGCGCGGCCGCCAGGCCGGCCGCGACCTGCCGCGCGATGCGCATCGACACGGCGAGCGGCAGAGCGCCGGCGGACAGGAGCTCCCTCAGCGTCACGCCCGGCACGTACTCCATCGAGATGAACGGCACGCCCTCGAGCTGCCCGAAGTCGTGCACGCGCACGACGTGACGGTGGGTGATGCGCCGCGCGAGACGCAGCTCCGCTTTCAACCGTTCGAGGCTGGCGTCGTCGGCGCCCGTGACGCGGAGCGTCTTGAGCGCCACCGTGTCGCGCAGCTCGCGGTCGTGCGCGCGGTACACGACGCCCATGCCCCCGGCGCCGAGCACCGACAGCACCTCGAAGCGGTCGCCGACCACCGCCCCCGCGGCGAGCGCGCCTTCGGGCAGCCGCGCCCGGGGCGCATCGGTGGCGGAGCGCGACCGCGCCGCCAGGAACGCCGCCATCTCGCGCTCGCCGCGGAGATCCGCGAGCAGCGAGCGGAACGCGACCGCGAGCCGGGACACCTCGTCGCGGCCCTGGGCCTCGATGGGCACATCGAGGCGACCGGCCCGTGCCGCTTCCGCCGCGGCGGCAAGCCGCTCGAGCGGGCGGGAGAGCCGTCGCGTCGCCGCCCAGGACGCCAACAGCGCCGCGAGCAGTCCCAGGACTCCGACCAGCATCAGCATGCGCACGATGCTGCGGAACGGGGCCAGGGCGGAATCGAGTGAGGCCAGCGTCACCACGGCGCCGACCGGAGCGCCGGCGGCGTCTCGCAGCGGCTCGATGCGGGCGCCCCACGCGCGGTGCCCGAGCCAGACGCGTTCGATCAGCGAGCCGTCGCCGGCGAGCGCTCGCTGCAGCGCCGGGTCCAGCCCGGCGACGAGCGATTCGTTCCCGGAGCCGAGCGTGGACGCGACGATGCGCATGCCCGGTGCGCTCCCGCCCACGAACAACACCTCGGTGCCGGTCATCCGCTTCAACTCGAGCGCCACGGCGTCGTCGAGCACGAAACCCGCCACGAAGACTCCCTCCACGGTCTGTCCGCCGGAGAGCAGCGTGGCCGCCGCCGCCGTGTAGAGCTTGTCTCCGTCCCGCCACGTGCCCGACGCCGTGCCGTCGCGCAGCGCCTGGGTCACGAGCAGGTCCTGGGCGAGGTCCGCGCCGGAGACTCCCGGGCGCGCGGTGTGCGCGATGAGATGACCGGTGCGATCGAGCACCAGCGCGAAGTCACAGCCGAGGCCCTGTCGCCGCTCGTTCAGGAGGTCCGCCGTGGACGGCGCATGGCCCTCGGCCACGTACGCCACGAACGCCGGGTCACTCGCCACCAGGCGCGCGATCAACTCCGACTGGCGGGCGCGCATCTGGTCGAACTGGACGCGCGTGGCCTGCGCCGCCTCGAGCGCGTCGCGGACGGATTGCGCCGCCACCTCCTGCGCGCGCCACGTGGTGATGCCGATCGCCAGCGCGAGCGGGATGCCGATGAGGCCGGTCGCGAGGAGTAGCAGGCGCGTGGCGAGCGGCAGCGACGGGCCTCGGCCGTCGCCGCGTGTGCGCGGCGAAGCGGATTCCGAGACGGCCACCGCCGGCGCGTCCACGGGAGATCCGGCCGGCGGTTGAGCCGGGACCGTCTCCATCGTCTCCGTCGTCTGGGTGACCGTCTTATCGGTACTCGTCATTGCCCTTGCTCTCGCGGTAGGGCCGGCCGTTCTTGTCGAGGTGCTCGATCGCGCCCGCCGCGCGCAGCTCGAGCGTCACCGCCAGCGCCGCCTCGTGCGGCAGCGTGACCGCGCGGCTCAGCAGGTTCGCGCGCTCGTGCCACACGAACAGCGTCCCCTCGCCGGGAGGGAGACCGTCGAGCACGAATCGACCGTCGGGTCCGGGACGCGCCACGTACGGCGTGTCCAGCGCCAGCACGAACGCGGACATGGCCTGGTGCACGTTGCAGTACACGCGCACGAGCCCGGCCTTCGCGATGTGAGCCGACTTGCCGGGGCCCATGCGGTAGAGCCCGAGGTCGAACCGATTGCCGGCGGAGACCGAGAACACGTTGTGCAGGATGGGGTCCCCGTTCGGAAACCAGATGTTGCTGCCCACGGGCACCACCGTGACCCTCGGGGTGAAGCGGCGCTCGCGCGTCATGATCTCGGCGCGCACGGGCGCCGGGGGCGCCGCCCCCGTGGCCGGGACGTACCACACCACCGCGTCGGCGGCCTCGTTCACCGCCACGCCGCGCTCGACCAGGTCGAGCGTGCCGGCGAGCGTGGAGCCCGCTGCGTCTGCTGTCGCCAGGGACACGGGCCACGCGAGCATCAGCGCCAGCGCCGGGAATACGAGGGGAAGGCGTCGCATCGGGTCAGGCAGCGTAAGCGCACTCCGATGCGCGAGCCAGCGCCGAATTCCGGTTCGTCCGCGCCGCCGGGGCGCCGGCCCCCGTGCGCCGCGCGCCCATCCGTTCTACGCTCTCCATCATGGCCGCCCCACTCGACCCCCGCCGCACGGTCGCGGAGCTGAAGGAGCTTCGCCAGCTCACCTCCGACGAGCACGGCGCGCAGCGCGTCGCGTTCACGCCCATGTGGGTGAAGACACGCGCGTGGCTGCGCGACAAGCTGGCCGCGCTGCCGGTCGAGACGCACGTGGATGCCGCCGGCAACCTGTGGAACACGCTCAAGGGCCGCTCGAAGAAGGAGCTGTTGATCGGCGGCCACATGGACTCGGTGCCGAACGGCGGCTGGCTCGACGGCTGCCTGAACGTGCTCGCCGGCCTCGAGGTGATGCGACGCATCCACGCGCAGTACGGCGCCGATGCGCCGATGACGGTGAGGCTCGTGGATTGGGCGGACGAGGAGGGCGCGCGCTTCGGGCGCAGCCTGTTCGGCTCGTCGGCGTGCTCGGGCCACCTCGACCTCGACGAGGCGCGCCGGCTCGTGGACAAGGACGGCGTCAGGCTTCCCGATGCACTCGCGGCGGTGGGGGTCGAGTTCGAGAAGGTGATGGACAGTGGCCGGGAACTTGCGAATGCCGCGGCCTACCTCGAGCTGCACATCGAGCAGGGGCCGGTGCTGCTCGACCTCGACCTGCCGCTCGGCGTGGTGCTGGGCACGTACGGCGTCGAGCGCCACGCGATCCACTTCCACGGCCAGGCGGCGCACTCGGGCAGCACGCCGATGAATCGCCGCCGCGACGCGTTCCTCGCCGCGGCGCGGATGAGCCCCGAGACCTACGCCATCACCCAGCGGCACGGGGGAGTGGGCACGATCGGCTCGTGCACGACCAAGCCCGGCATCGTCACCAGCGTGGTCGAGGACTGTCGCATCACGCTCGACCAGCGCCACCTCGACGCGGCGGCGCTCGCAACGTCACTCGCGGAGGCAAAGGCCGCGAGCGAGCGCTTCGCGAAGGAGGGCAACGTCGAGGTGAGGTGGGAGCGGATCTGGAACATCGAGCCCGTGTTGTTCGACGCGAGGCTCCTCCAGTTCTGCGAACAGGCCATCGCCGAGACCAGTGGCCGCGTGCACCAGCTGCCCTCGGGTCCGCTGCACGATGCCGCGGAGGTGGCGCGCGCCGGCGTGCCCACGGTGATGATGTTCGTCCAGAGCCTGCACGGCATCAGTCACAACAAGATCGAGGACACGCGCGAGGAGCACCTCGAGCTCTGCGTGCAGGCGTTCGACCGGCTCGCGGAGAAGACGCTGCGCGCGTTCGCGTGAGCGGTGCGGCGTCGAAGCCGCCGCTAGGGTAGCGGTCGAGGCGGCGCTCCCCGGGAGCCAGCTCCGATCCCGCGTTCGTGCAGCCACGCGTCGATCGTCGCCACGTAGCGCTGCGGATCCACATTCGCTGACTCCACGTGGCCCGCGCCCGCGAACGCACGGAACGTGACCAGCCCGGGCAGCGCCGCCGCGAATCTCTCGCTCACGGCGATCGGCACCACGTCGTCGGCCTCGCCGTGAACGACGAGCATCGGGGTCGAGAACGCCGACGCGTGCGCGGCCAGGTCGAGCTCGCTGAAGCTGAGCCCGCTCCGCAGCGACGCGACCCACTTGCCCAGCGCGGTGATCGCTCCCGGCACCTGGTGCTTCTGCGCCGCGCGCGCGAGCACGGCGTTCCAGTCGAGCGCCGGCGCATCGAGGACGGCTGCGCGCACGAAGCTCCGATCCGAGGATCGCCGCAGGAACTGCGCGACGATGCCGCCCCCCATGCTGCAGCCCACGAGCACGACGTCGCGCGCCCCTCGCGTCCTCGCATAGCGCACGGCGTCCTCGAGGTCCTCCCATTCGGTCGCGCCCAGGCGGTAGCGGCCGCTGTCCACGAGCGGCGCGCCGGTGTCGTTCCGGTAGGAGAGGATCAGGCACGGCAGGTCGAGCGCCCGGTAGGCCGGGAGCATGCGCAACACCTCCGCGCGCGTCGCGGCGCGTCCGTGGACGAACAGCACCCACGTCGAGTCACGGCCTGGGTTCCACCACGCGGGCAGCGGGCCGATGCGTGCGGGTATTGTGACGTTCTCGAACTCGATCCCGAGCCAGGTGCGCGGATCGGCATCCGGAGCGAAGCCGGCGAGCCGCGACGTGGTCTCGGGGGGCGAGCCGGAGGCGATCTCGAACCGCGTGATCACGCGGCCGGAGTCGCTCGCGATCAACGGGCCGATCCTGCCGAAGCCGCCCGGCCACGAGATCGCCCAGTGGCCCGGACGGCGAGCCTTCGGTGTCGAGGCCAGCGTGATCGTCGAGTCCGTGTGGGCGAGGACACGCTGGCCCGTTTTCCCGGGCGGCCTGTCGGGACCGAGGATCTGGTCGGAGGAGATCCAGCCGACGGCCCCGAGCCCGATGAGGATCGCGGCGACGAGCGCCAGGGCCCAGAGGCGTCTCATGCCGGTCTACAGCGGCCGATCCATCGTTCGCTTCCCCTCCGATGGCCTCGCGGATCGCGTGGCAACCACGCAACCCCCGCGGTTCGCACATCGTACTTCAGATTCCTGTCTTCCCTGGAGGTGTTCAACGTTGAGCATCGAGCCGGATCGTTGCTGGCCTGCCGTGGCGCTCGCGCTGCTCCTGGTGGCCTCCGGGGCTCACGGCGTCGGGCGGAAGCCCGGCGCCACTCGCATCATGGTCGACGAAACCTGGGCGCCTCGCTCGTGGGCCGAGCTTGCCGCCGCGCCGCGGCGCGAGGCGAGCCGCTACGCCGATTCGAGCTCGTACGAGGCGGCCCGCGGCGACCCGGCATACGAGGCACGGCGCTGGCGCTATCTCATCGATTCGGCCGAGGTGGTGGCACTCGTGTTCCGCCCGCGCGCTGCGGGGCGACGACCGGCGATCGTCTACTGCCGGGGTTCGTACATCCAGAGCGGGCTCGAAGAAGCCTTCCTGCCGCAGCTCCATCGCTTCGCCCGGGCGGGCTACTTCGTGGTGGCACCGCAGTATCGGGGAAGCGAGGGCGGGTCGGGCCGTGACGAGATGGGGGGCGCGGACGTCGAGGACGTGCACGCAGCGGTCAGGCTGGTCGCGGCGCGGTCCGACGTCGACCGGAACGCCATCTACCTCTACGGCGAGTCGCGTGGCGGCATGATGGTCCTCCAGGCGATACGCGACGGTGTCCCGGTCCGCGCCGCCGTCACCGTGGGCGCGTTCACCGACCTGGATTCGCTGTTCCAGTCCGACGCGCGTTCCGCCGCCATGGCGACGAAGATCTGGCCCGACTACGAAACACGCCGCGAGGAGATCGCGCTCCGGCGCTCGGCGCTGCGGTGGGCCAACCGCATCCGCGTGCCACTCCTCATCCTTCACGGTGGGAGCGATTCCGGGGTTCCGCCGCGGCAATCCGAGCAGCTCGACGCCGCGCTCACGCGCGCCGGAACACCCCACGCGCTGCGCATCGTCCCCGGGGGCAGCCACACGCTGGGTGAGCATGCGGCGCTACGCGATTCGCTGGTCGTGAGCTGGTTCGGCGCCCACGCGCCGTGACGGACGCGAGCGAACGCCCCGCCTAGCCCAGGTCGTACTTCAGCGTGAACGGGTGCTCGAGCCCGTGCCCGACCGCTGAGCTGCCGTCGCCGCGCAGGCCCGCAAGCTCGCCGGTGCCGGATCCCGGGACGACGGAATAGCTCTCCCTCGCCTGCCCGTCCTCGAACACGCCGGCGCGCTGGAGCACGAAGCTGCCCGTCTTCCCGCCGAGCCGTCCGACCACGCGCTCGAGGCCGACGAACGTCGCCGAACCGTCGCCGCGATACACCATCACGTACTCGACCAGCCCATCCCCTTCGAGATCGCCGGTGAATGACTTCACCACGCTCGCACGCGTCATCTTGGGCAGCTGCTCGGCCTCACCACAGGGCTTCTCGTCCCACGTCTTGATGGCGAAGCGGGCGTTGGCAGTTCTCATGGCGACGCTCCGGGCACGGGGTTGCGCAAGCATGTCGGTCGTGGACGACCGGAGCAATATTGGTCTCAGCGGGGCGCGCGCCACAAGGGCCTCGAACCGCGGCTCGGTCGGGGCGAGCGTCACCTCGCCCCCCGGCCTCGCGGTCGCGCGGAGGAGTCGATCCGCGCGACCGCCTTGCGGACTACTTCACGCGCATGACCTTCTGGATCCGCGATTCACCGCCGGACTCGAGCTCGGCGAAGTAGACGCCCGCGCCCACCGGGTTACCGCGCTCGTCGCGCAGGTCCCACACCACGACGTGCTCGCCGGCGGCCTCGGAGCCCGAGACGAGCTGGCGCACGCGGCGGCCAGAAGGATCGAAGACGGCGAGGGTCACGCCGGCCTCGCGCGCAAGCGCGTAGCGAAGCGTGAGGGGGTCCCTCGCCGGATTGGGATGCGGGCGGGCGAAGCGGAGCGCGGTCGCGCCGGGATCGCGCACGTCCAGCGTCGCGGTGGCGAGCACCTGGATCGCGTAGATGTCCGGTCCGCTGGTCGCAGCGTCACGCCCGTCCGTCCAGGTCACGATCGCCCCGTTCGGACCGGCCGCGACGATCGCGTGATCCCCCTGGCCGCCGTTCGGGTCGGCGAGAGGAAGGCCGCCCGCCGGGTAGGCGGGATCGAACGTCGAGTTCGCGCGCACGTGCTGGGCGACGACGCGCGGACCGTCCTGCCAGGCCACGATCGCGCCGCCCGCGCCATCGGACGCCAGCTCGGCCGTGGTCTGGAGCTGCGTGGCGTCGGTGAGCGCGAGCCCGGCGGCGGGCCAGAGAGGATCCAGGACCCCGTTCGACTTGACGTGTTGCGCGTACATGTTGAGCTGCGTCGTGAACCCCTGCCAGCCCACGATCGCGCCGCCCGCGCCGTCGCTCACGGCGCGCGGGCGCGATTCGAGCACGGCGGCGTTCGAGAGCCGCCGGCCGTTCACGGGCCAGGCGGGGTCGACCGTGCCCGCGATGAGCACGTGCTCGGCGAAGATATGGTCGGTGCCGAGCACGCGACCGTCCGTCCAGACCACGATCGCACCGGTCGCGCCGTCCGACGTGATCGTCGGGCGGCCCTGGTCGCCGGTCGCGGTGCACACACCGATGCCGTCGACGTGCCAGACGGGATCCACGACGCCCGAGACGAGGACGTGCTGCGCGAAGACGTTGAATCCGCTCGGCAGGCCACGGTCGTCCTGCCACGCGATGATCGCGCCGCCGGCGCCGTCGGAGCTGATCACCGGCTCCTCCTGCCTCCCGGCCGCCGCGCTCACGACGAGGCCGTTCACCGGCCAGCGCGGATCGACCACGCCCGAGGCGAGAACGTGCTGAGCGTAGAGATCGATCTCGGTCGTGCCGGCGCGCCGGTCCATCCACGTGACGATCGCGCCGCCGGCGCCGTCCGCCACCATCGCCGGTCCGTCCTGGACGCCGTCGATCACGGCCAGCGCCGCGCCGTTCACGGGCCAGGTGTCGTCCACGCGGCCGTTCGCGAGCAGGTGCGTCGCGAAGATGTCCGTCTCGGTGTCGGGGCTGCGGCCGTCCTCCCACGCGACGATGGCGCCGCCGGCGCCGTCGGGGACGATCACCGGGTTCGACTGCCCGTCGACCGCCGACGCGTTCAGGATGGGGTCCGTCACCACGCTGCGGCCGAAGTGAGCCCAGTTGGCATCGAGCGCGCCCGAGGCGAGCACGTGGTTCACGGCGATCTCGGGCAGCCCGGCGCGGAAGTCCTGCCAGGCGATGATCGCGCCCTCCGCGCCGTCCGATGTGACCACCGGGTGCAGCTGCGCGGCGAGGGTGTTGGTGATCGCGCGTCCGAAGAGCGGCCAGTCCGCCGACGCGGTCGGCGCCCCCAGTGCGAGCATCACGGCGGCGATCGTCGCCGCCACCAGCCTCGGGCCCGCGGCCGTCGCCGGCGCCACGCGCGCGGCGGGCGCGCGGCGTGCGGGCGAATCATGAAGGGTTCGCATCTCGGCCTCCTTGCGGGCGCGCACTCAGTTGCTCGTGACGGTGTGCACGACACCGGAGTTGTTGGTCCACGTGACGGTGCCGCCGGGCTTGACGGAGGCGGCAGGGAACGCCATGACGCTGCTCGTGATGTTGACGGCCGCCGTCGTGCCGGGCGCGTCGTCCCTCACCTGGACGGTGCCGGTCATGGGGGAGTGGTGGATGCAGTGGTAGGCGTACGTGCCGGCCACGGCGAAGGTGTGCGAGAACGTGCCGCCCTGCCCGAAGTCGCCGGAGTTCAGCTCGCGCGCGGTGGGCATCGGGTTCGTGGTCGAGCTGCCGTACCCGCCGCCCTTGCACGAGGACGCGGTCGCGAGGACCGCCGAGACGAGGATCGCCGCCATCCAGCGGCCAGTGCGCGTGATCATGTTCGAGGCCTCCACGGGAATGAGAGTTGTGCGTTCGCGGCTCGCCGGGGTCCTCTGCAAGCACGGGGCCAATCGCGGGAATGCACGCGCGATCCGCACCCGGAGCGGCTCTCGACGCGGTCGGCAGCGAACGTTTGGAGCCTTGCGGGCTCCGAAGCGCGCGCCGCGCTCGTCGGAGCTGCGTACGCGCTCGGGACCCAGTTCGCTCAGAAACACACATCCTGCGCACCGCCGGCCTCGGTGGCGGCATCAACAATCGCGCCAGTTCTTCGCTCTTGGGGCGTTCAGCGATCGATTCGGCGCGTGGCTCGTGGCTTGCGTCTGGGGCGCGTCATGAGCCAGAAGAGCGTGGAGATCGTGATCGGCAAGCTCGCTACGGACGAGGCGCTGCGCGCGCGGTTCGTCGCGGAACCGAGAATCACATTGGATCGGCTCGAGGAGCAGGGCCTCGAGCTCAATCCGGCGGAGACGGAAGCCCTGCTGGCGATCCCGAAGGGGGGCTGGATCGTGATATCCCGCTGGATCCATCCGCGGTTGCAGAAGATCGCGCTGAACGGCGATCGGCCGAAGTCGTGAGCGACCGCCACGCCGCGGCCGCTGCGGCGGCGCCGCCGTTCGCACACCGCGCCGGCGCGTCCCCGCCGCGACTCCACGTGACGCCCGGCGCGCCGCCCGCCCGCGCGGGCGCGACCGCGTTCGACGCGCTCGGGGCGGTCGCCCGCGCGATCGGCGAGAGTCTCGATCTCCACCAGGTGTTCGCGCGCGTGGTCGCCGCGGCACGCATGGCGCTGCCGTTCGACCGCATGCGCATCATGCGGATCGAGGGCGAAGGCCTCCGCATGTACGCGACCGAGCAGGACGGGGTGGCCGGCGTGGAGGACGGAAAGCTCGTGCCGATCGCCGACCTCTCGCCGGGGTTCTGGCGCGATTTCGTGGTCGAGCGTGTCGACCTTCAGCACGAGCTCGATCCGGCCTACGCCTGGGATCGCCAGACGCTGGATGCCGGGTTCCGCTCCATCATCCGCGCGGCCCTGCGCAGCGGCGGGCGCCGGGTCGGCGTGCTGGGCTTCGCCTCGCGCACGGCCGACGCGTTCACCGCCGAGCACGAGAACGTGGTGCTGGCCCTGGCCGAGCTGCTGGCGGCGGCGCTCGAGCACGAGCGCCTGTGGAGCGACGAGCACCGCCGCCGCCAGCGGAGCGACGCGCTCGAGAGCCTGCTGCCGACGCTGGCGCGCTCGCTCGACATCCGGGAGACGTTCCAGCAGCTCTCGCGTGTCTCGCAGGAGGTGATCCCGCACGACTTCGTGGGGCTCGGGTTCCTGAGCGCGGACCGGAAGAGCTTCCCCGTCTACGCGATCTCCGCGGGCGACGTCCGGAGCCTGCCGGCGCCGCCGGCGATCCCCGACCGCATGCGCTCGATCGAGCGCGGCTACCTGATCGTCCAGGACATCTCGATCGTGGACCGCGCCAGCCGCCGCGTGCGCCAGTCCACGCTGTCGCCCGACCGCGGCTTCACGCCGCCCTACGAAGAGGAGATCGATCCGACGCGCTTCTGGCTCGTCGCCGAGCGGGGCATCCGCTCGTGGGTCACGGTGCCGGTGCGTTCGCAGGGCGAGGTGGTGGGCGCGATGATGTTCTGCTCCAAGCGGCCGAACGCCTACGACCCGGACGACGCGGACCTCGCGCGCCGTGTCGCCGATCACGTGGCACTGGCGCGCGCCTATCACCACATGGCCGAGGAGTCCCAGCGGGCGGCCGAAGCGCGCGACCGTGCGGCTTCGCTCGAGACGCACGTCCAGTCGCTGACCCGCAAGATCGACGCGATCAGTGGCTACGGCCGCGTCGTGGGCAAGTCCCCGGCGTGGAGGCGCGTGCTCCAGCTCGCGACGCAGGTGGCCGCGACGGACACCACCGTGCTGCTGCAGGGCGAGTCGGGGACGGGCAAGGAGGTGATCGCGCGCTTCCTTCACCGCGCCTCGCCGCGCGCCGGTCGCCCGTACGTGGCCCTGAACTGCGCCGCGCTCCCGGAGCAACTGCTCGAATCCGAACTGTTCGGCTACGAGCGCGGGGCGTTCACGAGCGCCGCGCACGCGAAGCCGGGACAGATTGAGATGGCGGCCGGGGGCGTGTTGTTCCTCGACGAGGTCGCCGAGATGAGCCTGAGCTCGCAGGCCAAGTTCCTGCGCGTGCTCCAGGAACGCGAGTACCAGCGCCTCGGCGGCACCAAGCTGCTTGCTGCCGACATCCGCGTGATCGCGGCCACGAACCGCGACCTGCGCGCCTGCATCGAGCGCGGGACGTTCCGCGAGGACCTCTACTACCGGCTGCAGGTGTTCGAGATCCGGCTGCCACCGCTTCGCGAGCGGCCGGAGGACCTGATCCCGCTGACCGAGGCGTTCCTCGCCGACCTGAGCCAGGGCTTTGCCCGCCCGCCGGCGGGCGTGTCGCGCGAGGCGCGCGAGCGGCTGCTGGAATACGCGTGGCCGGGCAACGTGCGCGAGCTGCGCAACGTGCTCGAGCGGGCGGCGATCCTGTGCGACGGCGGCCTGATCGGCGCCGAGCACCTGACGTTGCCGGCGCCACGTGTCGCGAGTCCGGACAGGGCCCCGGTTGCGACGAGCACCGCAGCGTCGCCCGCGAGGTCGCACACCGACCTCGCGGGCGCCGAGCGCGAGATGGTGGAGCGGGCGCTCGTGGAGGCGCGCTACAACAAGTCCAAGGCCGCGCGCTCCCTGGGTCTCACGCGCACCCAGTTCTACGTGAGGCTAAGGCGGCACGGGCTCGAGTGACGCGGCCCGCTATCTGCCTCGTTCCACCCACGAGTACTGCCACGCCGCGGAGAAGATGGTGTAGTCGCCACCGAAGCGTGCGTAGGCTCCATCCGCGAAACCGAGCTTGATCGACTGGTGCGTGGTCAACGGCACCGACGCGGTCACGCCGACTCGCGAGCTCTTTTGCAGCGTGTTCGGGTTCTCGACGCCGGCCACCGTGGTTTTCCCGCCGTACCAGAAGTTGCCGTCTACCGACACCCAGAGTCGCGGCCGGACGTCGTAGCTCACGTGCATCTCGACGATCCCGATCGGTGCCTGCGTCTGGCCCCGCGTTCCCGAAAAATACTGGTTGTGTGAAAAGAACTCCGGGTTCTTGGTGAAGAACCAGCCCGCGCCGTACGCGTCGAGGATCCAGTGGGCGAGCCGGTGCGAGAGCCCGAGCTCGGGCTTGAACGCCCAGCGGTTCGAGCCCAGGTTGATGAGCTTCGTGGGGTCGTATTGGCCGACCGGGATCACCACTTTGAGGCTCGCGCCGAGCAGCGTCTTCTGCTGCCACTTCACCCACGCGGCGGGCGCCATCGCCGGGCCGCCGAGCAGGTTCACGGCGAAGCGGACAGGGATGTCGAACAGGCCGGCGCGATGCGTCGTGAACGGCGAGCCGAGCACGATGCCGTCGAACGTCCCGTTCCCGTACGGAAGGACGACGTTCACGTTCGCGGACCGGCCGAGGAACCCCATGGAGCGGTAATACCCGACCGCGACGCCGTTGATCCTGCCCGTGGCATCCTCGATCGGGACGGTGCCCTCGAAGTTGAGATCGCCGTCGTTGTAGACGTCGGTCACGAGGATCACGTTGGAGCGAAGCGGCGTGACGATGTACGCGCGCGGCGTCAGATCCTGGGCGTGGACGGCAGGCGACGCGAGCGCCATCCCCAGCCACAGGGCCACGGCAGGAACGAGGGCAGCGCGGAGAGTCGGCCGCGCCGGCGGACCCACGGCGAGGTGCAGCGGCCTTTCACGCATGGTCGAAGCGTACGACTTCGGGAGAACGGTGTCGCACCGGGCGTTGCCTTCCCCGCGCTCAGCGCTGGGGACGCGTTTCGGTGCACCGGTCGATCTGCCCCCGTAGCCCGTTCATGTCTGCCGCACGATCCGCGGCCATCACGGCAAGCATCCCGTCGTCTCCCGGTCACGTCCTGATGCGAGGCACCGAACGTGCGTTCGTTCCTGTTCGTCGCACTGCTCGTCGCACCTCTGTTGGCCACGACGCCGGCCGCGGGCGCACCCGCGGCGCCCTCTGGCATCGCCGCGTGGCGCTCCGATCTGGCGTTGTTGAGGCGCGAGCTTCCGACCCGCCACCCGGCGCCGTTCCTGAACGTCACCCGCGCGCGCTGGGACTCGGCGGCGGCGGCGCTCGACCGGAGGCTGCCGTCGTTGAGCCGCGACCTGGCGCTGGTCGAGTTCATGCGCTTGGTGGCGTTGCTCGGTGACGCCCATACCAGCCTCGATCCCGGGCCCGCGCTCGGGCTGCGGTTCTATCCGCTGGAGCTGTACGCGTTCGATGACGGCCTGTTCATCCGGCGCGCCGATTCGACGCACGCAGGCCTCGTCGGGGCAAAGGTGCTGCGGATCGGCCGCGCGACCGCCGACGAGGCGATCGAGCGCGTCGCGCCGCTCATCCCGCACGAGAACGAGTGGTGGGTGCGCGCGTGGGCGCCGTTCATGCTCACGATCCCGGAGGTGCTCGCCGGGTCGGGTCTGGCCGGCGACGTCGAGCGACTTCCGCTCGTGATCGAGCGTGATGGCCGCGTGGACACGGTGCGGGTCGCGCCCGCCGGGCGGATCGCGGACCAGCACGGTCACGGGCCGACGCCCATCGACATGAGCGGCTGGACGTCGCTCCGCTCCGGGCCCGCGCCGTGGTGGGAGCAGCGACCGGGCGAACCGCTGTGGTGGACGTTCGACGCGCCGACGCGGACGCTCTACGCGTGCATGCGCGCCGTGGCGCCGTCACCGGGGTCGGCCACGAACCGCGCGCAGTGGGATCGCATGTTCGCGCTCGCCGATTCGGTGACGCCGGCCCGCCTCGTGGTCGACATCCGCGAGAACGGCGGCGGCAACGGCGCGCTCAATCGCTACCCGATCCAGCAGCTGCTGCGCCGGCCCGCGCTCGACCGCCCGGACCGCCTGTTCGTGATCATCGGTCGGCGGACGTTCTCCGCGGCGCAGCAGTTCGCGAACCTGCTCGAAGCCTGGACGCAGGCGACGTTCGTGGGCGAGCCGACGGGGCAGCGGCCGAGCCAGTACGGCGATCATCGCCCGCTCGCGCTGCCCGCGAGCGGCATGACCGTGCAGATCTCGACCGTGTTCCATCAGGCGCCGAACGAGTTCGACCAGCGGTTGTTCGTTGCCCCGCGCCTCTACACGCCGCTCGACTCCAGGTCGTATCGCAGCGGCAGCGATCCGGCACTGGCGGCGATCCTGTCGCCGGACACGACCGCGCCGGTGATGGACGTGATGACCCGCGCGCTGGCCGCGGGGGACACGGCCGCCGCGGAGCGCGCGCTCGCCGCGGCCCGCGAGCGGATCGTGAACCGGTTCCGCAGCTTCGAGCGCGAGGTCAACGATCTCGGCTATCGACTGGCGGCGAACGGCCAGCCCGAGCACGCGATCCAGGTGTTTCGCATCAACGCCCGCGCCTATCCCGGGTCCGCGAACACGCACGACAGCCTGGGCGAGGCGCTCCTGAACTCCGGCTACCGTGATGCGGCGATCGCCGCCTACCGCCGGGCGCTCGAGGCGGAACCCGGCTTCCCGCCGTCGGTCCAGGCGTTGCAGCGACTTGGCGTGCGCTGAGGCGGAGTCCCTTGGGGCGCAGGCCGGCGGCGCCGGACCGCGGATCCGGCCCTTCGATCCGATTTAGTTGACTAGTCATCTAATAATGGGTAGGGTCATCGACGTGAGCCCGCCCGCGACACGCAAACCCAGCGCGATCCAGCGCGAGATCCGGCAGACAAAGGCTTTCGCCAACCCGGCCGAGGAGGCCGCGGTGGCGTTGTTCCGCACCGTCGACGTGATCCGCGCGGACCTCGAGCGGGCGCTCGCCGGGCACGGCATCACGGCCCAGCAGTACAACGTGCTCCGCATCCTGCGCGGCAGCCACCCCGAGCCGCTGCCCACGCTCGAGATCGCCGAGCGCATGATCGAGCGCTCGCCGGGGATCACCCGGCTCCTGGACCGGCTGGAGGCGGCGGGGCTCGTGACCCGCAGCCGTTGCCCCGAGGACCGCCGCGTCGTGCACTGCGCGATCACGCGCGCGGGCCTCGCCACGTTGGCGGCCACGGACCAGCCCGTGCGCGCGGTCGAAAGCGGGCGCACGGGCCGGCTCTCGAAGGCGGAGTTGTCGAAGCTCCTGGAGATCCTGGACCGCCTGCGGGAGGAGGGGACGTGAACCCCGCTGCCCGTGGTCGCATCCAATAGTTCACTGGTCAACTAATGACTGGTCACTAATAACCGACGACGCGAGTCAGTCCGAGGAGGGACCTCAT
>Ga0207670_10000110_pt1 | contig 55081 bp, 46 predicted proteins | sample KBSS23HmetaG_FD_184339 | JGI IMG/M metagenome (GOLD analysis project Ga0207670, IMG submission 184339) | Switchgrass rhizosphere microbial communities from Kellogg Biological Station, Michigan, USA - KBS S2-3H metaG (SPAdes) (version 2) | ecosystem: Host-associated > Plants > Roots >... | reverse complement strand
TCAGGAGCCTTGTCGATCTGGTCGTAGGCCAAGAACTTCGCGAAGTTCTTCTTCGCCAACACCTTGGTGATCGCCGCCGTCAGAGTCGTCTTCCCGTGGTCGACGTGCCCGATGGTGCCGATGTTCAAGTGCGGCTTATTTCGTACGAATTTCTCTTTCGCCATCTTCCTATCCGTCCCTTTTCCCGTCGCTGGGAAGTTGATCGATTTGGCTGCTGAATAACTCTTGCGCTGCTCGAGCCCACGACCCGGATTGAACGGGTGACCTCGTCCTTACCAAGGACGCGCTCTGCCAACTGAGCTACGTGGGCAACTGTTCTGGCTGTGTCTTGAATGGTCCTTGTCTGAATCTTGGTTTCTTACCGGAGCGGGAGACGGGTCTCGAACCCGCGACAACCAGCTTGGAAGGCTGGAGCTCTACCAACTGAGCTACTCCCGCGAGTGTCTGAATCTCCTGTGCAAAATCATTGGTGTCGATTGGTGAAATTTCCTAGGTCCAGTGTGGAGGGGGAAGGATTCGAACCTTCGAAGCTAATAGCGACAGATTTACAGTCTGTTCCCTTTGGCCACTCGGGAACCCCTCCGAGCTGTAATCGCCACATTTTGAAGAGTCGGGACCGGGCGATTCATCGTGTCGTGGCGGGCGTCGTGTCAGGCTCTTTTCTTTTCTAGTTCGCTTTCTGATCCACCGAGCTGGCGAAGGGAATCGAACCCGCAACCTGCTGATTACAAATCAGCTGCTCTACCATTGAGCTACGCCAGCACCGATTCTGATTCGTGCAAAGCTTCCGTTTCGTGGGGTGATTTCTTGCGATGATTTCCTGTGATTCTCGTTAGTTCCGCTGGGTGCGCGTATCGGCATAGCTTCCCCGGTACGCGCAGAGCGCGGATGTATATTTCGAAGGGACCCGCGTGTCAAGGGGCATCGCTCGGTCGGGAGCGATAGGAGGGGGCCGCGGGTTGGTGGGCAGCGTTGTTCGCCGGGCGTCCACCGGGCCGTCGAGGCCGCCGACTACTAGAGGATCTGCCGGGTCGGCCCGCTCGCCGGCCGTGTCCGCTTGGGGGCCGGGCTTCCTTCATTATTAATGGCGGGCTCTTCGCCCATCCCCGCCCGGTTGGGGGCGGTGGGGACCGGGGGAGCGGCCGACGCTGCCCCGACCGCGGTTCCGGGCGGCTGGAAGTCGACGCGGTAGCTGGGGTCCAGGAGCTGCTGGATCTTGCTGTAGGCAAGCTTCGACTTGTCCCGCCACTCGCCGCGCACGCCGAGCCGTTCCATCATCTTCAAGTTCTCGTCGTACCAGTGGCTGGACTTCTCGAGGAGCACGCGGATCTTCTTCCGGAGCTCGTCGTAGTAGATCTCCCGCTTCTCGCGCGCTTCGGTCTTCATCAAATCACTGGGAACGGGGGCATGGATGAAGGAATCGAACAGCTCCTCGTAGAGCGCTCCCACCTGGAAGCCCGAGGCCGCCGCCCATTCAGCGTTCCCGAGCTTCATCGTATCGATGTAGGCGCGCTGGGACTGCAAGAGCAGCCTCGCCTTCTCGTCCAGATCCGCGCTCATCTGCTTGTCCGGTAGCCGCAGCGACACAGCGCGAAACCGTTCATGAGAGATCTCGCCCAGGTGATAGAGGCAAAGGGCCAAGAAGAAGTCGGTCTCGAGCCGCTCTTCCCGCTCGATCTGATGAAAGTAGGCGACGCCCGAGCGGAAGGTTCTCTCGGCGGTCTCCAGGTCCTTCAGCTGAAACTGAGCAAATCCCCGCCGGGCCAGGGCTTCCAACCGGTCGTCGGCGGTCAGGTCCTTGCGTTCCAGCACCTGGGAAAACGACTGCGCCGACGCCGGCCAGTTCCCGGTTTCACCGAAGGTCGCGCCCAGCTGGAAGAGAGCGTCCTTGGAATCGCTGGAGTCCGGATAACGCTCCGCCAGAGACTTGAACCGGGCGATGGCGCCTTCCCAATCCTTCTTGCCCTGGAGGGCCAGCCCCGCGTTGTAGAGGGCGGACTTGGTGTAGTGCCCGTCGGGGAACTCTTTCAACAGGCGATCGTAGGCCGCCAGCGCATCATCGAAGCGCTTCTCGCCCAACGCCTTGCCACCCTGCTCGAACAGCTCGGCCGCGTCGAACGCCTCGATGTGGGTCCCATCCTTGTCGTTGACCGCCGTGATCTTGATGGGCTCCATCTCGTACTCGATCACGGGTCCGGCGGTGGCGGGCGTGGTCGGGGCGGCGGGGCCCCGATGGGCACAACCGAAACCGAGCAGACCAAGCAGCGAGACGACGAGAGCGGCGCGCGAACCAGGGATGGGGGGGCGTGTGGACATGGACGGCTCCTTGAGTCTGAACGACACCTGACCCGATGGCCAGGTTCCGGATTTGGCGGATCATTGCGAAGACCCCATTTCTGTACGAGGGTTGGCTGATGAACCTCCCGGTGGAACTCATCTCGGCGACCGCGATTCAGGCGCGGGTCCAGGCGATGGGGCAGGAAATAGGAGCGAAGGTCCCTGCCGGACCGATGACCGTGGTCGGCGTGCTTCGGGGGGCCTTCATCTTCATGGCCGATCTGGTTCGCACCATTGACCGTCCGGTGACCTGCGATTTCCTGGGCGTGCGAAGCTACGGCGACGCCACGGTGTCCTCGGGGGTGGTCGAGATCAAGGGCGACCTGGCGGCCCCCATCGAGAATCGGCACGTTCTGCTGGTGGAGGACATCGTCGACACCGGTCTGACCCTGAAGTACTTGCTCGACCTGCTGGCCGCGCGCGGTCCCGCCAGCCTGTCCACGTGCGCGTTGTTATCGAAGCCATCGCGCCGGCGCATCCAGGTTGCCGTGGACTACACCGGGTTCGAAGTCCCCGACGAGTTCGTGGTCGGATATGGGTTGGACGCCGGACAGCTTTATCGAAATCTGCCGTACATCGGGATACTGTCGGGTGCCATTGCGACCTGATCACGCCCCCGTCGTCTTCTTGGCCCTGGCCACCACCGCCTGGATGCGCTGCCGGACGTTGTTATAGCGGTGCAAGAACTCCAGGTGCTTCTGACGAAACACCTGGAGATAACGCCGTTCCTTCAGCTTCTGTTGAATTCCCTCTCGGACCTCTGCCAACGTAGGAACCAGCTGCTCAGGGCCGGTATAAGCCGACAGAAGTTGCATGGGACGGCTGCCCTCGACCAAGGTCACCTCGCCAGAGGCGACCGTGCTGCCGAGCTGATAGACGATGTTCACGGAGTCCGGCGAGGACTTCTTGACGTTGGCGGTGACGATGCGGGCCGGAAGATCAGGCAGGGGATCCTTGACCAGCACGATCTGGGGGCGCACCTCGGCAGCCAGGTCCAGCCCCTCGCCGCCCGTGACGGCCCACAAGATCTTCCAACCTCGGCTTTCAGGAAAGTATTCTTCGAAGTCCTTGGCCACGTTGGGATCATCGTCAACCAGCAGGATGGTGCAGGTCTCACCCCCAGCGGCGGAGGAGCCCACGGACCGCCCCATCAGGCGATCCTCGAGGTCCAGGTTCTGATGGGACATATCGCGCATGCGCCTCAGAAATTCCTCGTGCAGCTCCAGGACCTCTTCGAGCAAGGTATTGCGATCGCTGGTGGCGCGGAGGTCACTGGCAACCGCGACCACCCGATCCTTCAGGTAAGGGACCGAGTCGGGTTCCTTGACCACCACGTCGGCCGCGCCCCCCCGGAACCCGGCGACCCCGATGTCGAACGCCTTGCGGGTGGTCATCATCAACACGGTCGTCAGCGGGGATCGATCGCGCGCGAAGCGCAGGAGCTCCAGGCCGGCCCCCGGGTTGGGAGTGTCGATGTCGAACAGCGCCACCGCGAAGAACTTGTTGATCAGCAGATCCTGCGCTCGAATTGAATCGGCGGTGGCCGTCACGACCAACCCCAGACGACCCAGCAGGGTTTCCAGGCCACGCGTCACCTTCTCGTCCCGGTCCACGACCAGCACCTCCTGGCCCGACGCACGCTGCGACGACGATGACACTGGCCAAGGCTAGCACCCCCAGGGGGCAGCCCCAAGAAAGCGGCAAGGCCGCCCGCGGGGCGCAGCTATGGCAGGCGCGCGCGTGATACTCTCTCGACGAGGTCAACGTTGAGTTCGATCCTGGATCGCGTTCTGGCCGCCGCCCGACAGCTCGGGGCGTCCGACGTGCACCTGAAGGTTGGCTTGCCTCCGGTCTTCCGCATCAAGGGCGAGCTGCGAACCGTGCGCGATGTCCCGCCCATGTCCGCCGAGGTATTACAAGCGTTTGCGCTGGGCATGATGAACGACCATCAGCGCGAGACCTTCGAGGCCAGCTGGGATGTCGACCTGGCCTACGCGTCCCCGACGGGGGTCCGCTACCGGGTCAACGTGTTTCAGCAGCGCGGACACATCGGCCTGGCGCTGCGTGTGATTCCCCCCGACGCCCCGGTCTTCGAGACGTTGAACTTACCCAAGGCGGTCCTGGACCTGGCGGACCGCCAGCGTGGGCTGGTGCTGGTCACCGGGATCACCGGCGCCGGCAAGTCGACCACCCTGGCGACGCTGGTCGACGCCATCAACGCCCGCCGCGCCTGCCACATCGTCACCATCGAGGATCCGATCGAGTTCGTGTTCCGGGATCGCCGCAGCGTGGTCAACCAGCGCGAGATCGGCTTCGACACCCTCAGCTTCTCGCGCGCGCTGCGCGCTGCCTTGCGCCAGGATCCGGACGTCATCATGGTCGGCGAGATGCGGGACGTCGAAACCACCGAGATCGCCCTGCTGGCCGCCGAGACCGGGCATCTGGTCCTGTCGACGCTTCATACGGCGGACGCGGGCGACACGGTAAACCGCATCGTTTCGATGTTTTCACCCCACCAACAGCAGCAGGCGCGCCTGCAACTGGCCAACGTGCTGGCCGGGATCGTGTCGCAACGCTTGCTGCCGCGGGCGGATGGCAAAGGAATGATCCCGGCGGTGGAGATCATGGTCAACACCCCCCGCATGCGGGAACTCCTGACCGATCCCAGGCGCGGCCACGAGATCTTGGAGACGATCGAAACCGGACGAGAGCCCTACGGCATGGTCAGCTTCGATCAGTCGTTGAAAGACCTCATCGACCGCGGCCTGGTCACCTACGAGGAGGCGCTGGCCCAGGCCACGCGGCCCGACGATCTGGCGCTCCATCGGCGGGGCGTCCAGCGCGGAGATCAGGCGGTCGCCGGCGGCGAGGTGACCGCGCCCGAGCTGGACCTGGACGACGATGGACTGTCGGTCGGCCGCTACCGGAAGTAGCTGGCCGTGCTCCCCAGGACGGCGCGCCTGTCTCGCCATCGGCGCGAGACACTTCCGTGACGGGCTGCTAGTCTCTGCGGCCCATGTCACCCCCGCTTTCCCCCGCCATTCGGCGACAATTCGTCGACTTTTTCAAGGCCCGCGGTCACGAAGAGGTGGCCAGCGCGTCGCTGGTGCCCTCGAACGATCCGACGCTGCTGTTCACCAACGCCGGCATGGTTCAGTTCAAGGATGTCTTCACCGGGCAGGCAAGCCGTGACCAGCGCCGCGCCACCTCGGCGCAGAAGTGCGTGCGCGCCGGCGGCAAGCACAACGATCTCGAGAACGTCGGCCGCACCGCCCGCCACCATACGTTCTTCGAGATGCTGGGGAACTTCTCGTTCGGCGACTACTTCAAGGAAGACGCCATCGCCTTCGCGTACCAGCTGCTGACGCGGGACTACGCCATCGATCCCAAGCGGCTGGTCTACACCGTTCACCACACCGACGACGAGGCGCGCGCCCTGTGGAAGAAGGCCGCCGGCATCGGCGACGACCGGGTCATCAGCCTGGGCGACAAGGACAACTTCTGGGCCATGGGCGATACCGGTCCTTGCGGCCCCTGCAGCGAGATTCACTACCTGCAAGGTGAAGATATCTTCTGCGCCGAGGCGGCAGCCGGGAGGGCCTGCCTGGGACCAGCCTGTGACTGTGACCGCTGGGTCGAGATCTGGAACCTGGTCTTCATGCAATTCGAACAACTGCCGGGGGGAGAGCGCCGTCCCCTCCCCCGCCCGTCAGTGGATACCGGGATGGGACTCGAGCGGCTATGCGCGGTCATTCAGGGGTTCAAGTCGAACTACGAGACCGACCTGCTGCGCCCGCTGATTGACCGGGTCGTGCAGCTGAGCGGGAAAGCCTTCGACCCCACCTCGTACGAAGGGCACAATGTTTCGCTCCGCGCCATCGCGGACCACGCGCGCGCGAGCGCCTTCCTGATCGCCGACGGGGTCTTCCCGGATCGCGGCGGACGGGAGTACGTCCTGCGCCGGATCATGCGGCGGGCCATCTATCACGGCGCGTGGCTGCTTCACATCAAGGAACCGTTCCTGCAGAGCCTGACCGCCACGGTCGTCGAACAGATGGGTCCTGCCTATCCCGAGCTGCGGGAACGCGCCAGCCTGATCGCCAAGATCACCAGCGAAGAAGAGGCCCGCTTCCGGGAGACCCTGGATCGCGGCATGAGCATTCTGGTCGCAGAGACCTCGAAGGGGGGATCGCAGACCGCCGCGATCGCCGGCGAGCTGGCCTTCAAGCTGTACGACACCTACGGATTTCCGCTGGACCTGACGCGCGTGATCGCCGAGCAGCAAGGCTTGGCGCTGGACGAGGCGGGCTTCGAGACCGCGATGAACGAACAGCGGCGACGCAGCGAATTTCACGGTTCGGGCGAGGCCGCCGTCGAAGGGGTGTACAAGGAAATCGGCCAGAAGGTCGGGGCCACCAAGTTCCTCGGCTACGAAGCCACCACCGCGTCGTCGCGCGTGACAGCGTTGATCGCCGGGGGCCACCCGGTCTCGTCCGCCGGGGCCGACGGCGGTCCGGTGGCGGTGGTCGTCGAAGCCACGCCGTTCTACGGCGAGCAAGGCGGTCAGATCGGCGATACGGGAACCCTGCGCACGTCAGCGGGCGCGGTGCTCCGGGTGGAGGACGTCAAGCGTCCCCTGTCGACGCTCTACGTTCACGCCGGTCGCATCACCGCAGGCACAATCTCCGTCGGCGATACGGTCACGCTGGAGGTCGACGTCGAGCGGCGGAACGCCATTCGCCGCAACCACTCAGCCACGCACCTGCTGCACTTCGCCCTGCATCAGATCCTGGGAGACCACGTCGCGCAGAAGGGCTCGCTGGTCACCCCCGATCGCTTGCGCTTCGACTTCTCGCACTTCTCGCCGCTGACGGCTGAGGAGCGGCAGAAGGTCGAGGACCTCGTCAACACCCGGGTGCGGAACAACCTGGATACGCAAACCGAGGTGCTGGCCATCGCGGATGCGAAAAAGTCCGGGGCGGTCGCGTTCTTCGGCGAGAAGTACGGCGACACAGTTCGCGTGGTGACGCTGGGTGATTCCAAGGAGTTCTGCGGTGGCACCCATGTCACGCGCACCGGCGACATCGCGTTCTTCAAGCTCACCGAAGAAACCGGCGTGGCTCAGGGCGTTCGACGCATCGAGGCCGTCACCGGCGAGGGCGCGCTTCGCCACGTCCGTCGCCTGGAGGCCGAGCTGTCGGCTGCCGGGGAACAGCTGCGCGCCGGCCCCTTCGAGGTCGCTGGTCGGGTCGAGAAGCTGCAGGCCGATCTGCGTGAACGCGAGCGCGAGATCGAGAAGCTGAAACGAAAGCTGGCCTCGGGCGGCGGCCGCGATCTGATGAGCGAAGTGCAGGACATCGGTGGCGTCCGGGTACTGGCGGCGCGCGCCGACGTCGCCGACGCCAAGGCCCTGCGCGAGGTCGCCGATCAGCTGAAGGACAAGATGCGATCGGGCGTGGTGGTGCTGGCGGGCGTCGAAGGCGACAAGATCGCGCTGGTCTCGATGGTCACGCCCGACCTGGTGGCGCGATTCAATGCCGGCAAGCTGGTCGGGGCCGTGGCCAAGCACATCGGTGGCAAGGGCGGCGGACGCGCCGACATGGCCCAGGGGGGCGGGACGCAACCGGAGCGGCTCGACGAGGCACTGGCGCTTGTCCCCGAGCTGGTGCGTGGCTGAGCGCGCGCCAGCACCTCCGCGCGACTTCAGCTTCACGTCCGAAGCGTCCGACGAAGGGACGACCCTGGCCGCGGCCCTGCGGGCCCGGTTGGCAGGACAGAGCTGGAACGCGGTCCGTCGCCTGTGCGAGACCGGCAAGGTCCGCGTCGACGGCGCTGCGGTCCTGGATCCCGCCCAGCGTCTGGTCCGCGGCGTCGAAGTTTCGCTGAAGCTGACCGCCCCACGACCGCGGGTGATAGTGCCGGGCTTTTCGGTCGCCTACGAGGACCCGCATCTGATCATCATCGAGAAGCCCTCCGGCGTGTCCAGCGTCCCCTACGAAGAAAAGGAGACCGGCACGGCGATGGACCTGATTCGCGATCACTGGCGCCAGGGCCCGCAGCGCGCGACGAAACACGCGTTGTTCGTGGTGCATCGCCTGGACAAGGAGACGTCGGGACTGCTGTGCTTCGCCAAGACCCGCGCGGCCGAGCGCGGCCTGCACACGATTTTTCAGAAACATTTGGCGACCCGCAGCTACCTGGCGCTGGCCGAAGGAACGGTGTCACCCGGGCGCATCGAGTCTCGGCTGGTGGCCGATCGGGGGGACGGATTGCGCGGCTCGACGCGGAATCCCGCCAACCCAGAGGGGCAGCGGGCCGTCACGCACGTGGACGTCCTCGAGCGCCTGGCCGACACCACCCTCTGTCGAATCACCCTGGAAACCGGGCGCACCCATCAAATCCGCATTCATCTGTCCGAGCGCGGACATCCCATCGTCGGAGACACGGTCTACTGCCGGGATCTTCTTCGCTCGGGCCGCCGCCCCCTGCCGTCGTCGCGCCTGATGCTTCACGCCCGGCAGCTGGGCTTCGATCATCCCATCGACGGGACGCGGCTCGATTTCAGCGCAGAGCCGCCCGAAAATTTTGCGCAGATCCTGGCTGACCGGCGTTCCGCGCGAGTCCCCCGATGAATACCTCCGCCTCCCCCACCGCGGCCACTGTACGTTCGGCCCTGACGGCGCTCTACGCGGCGATGCGCGCTGGCTACGATCCCAGCATCCCGCGGCCCGATCTGGCCCCCGACCAGGGTCACGATCCGCGCTTCCTCGACGAGCTGGGGCCGTTGCTCGAGTTTCTCTACGCCAAATACTTTCGCGTTCGGCTGCTTGGCATGGAGAACGTCCCGGTCACCGGGCCGGCGCTGCTGGTGGCCAATCACTCCGGTGGCGTTCCCTACGACGGAGCGCTGTTGCTCCACGCCATCCACCGCAACCATCCTGAACATCGGCGCGTCCGTCCCCTGATCGCCAGCTTTGCCTTGCGATCGCCGTGGATGTCACAAGTGGTCGCGCGGCTGGGCTGTGTCCGTGCCGCGGCGGCGGGCGCCCGTTCGCTGCTGGCGGCCGGGGAGCTGGTCGCGGTGTTTCCCGAGGGCCTCAATGGCGTCGGCAAGCTCTATCGGGAACGCTATCGCCTCGAGAAATTTGGCCGCGGAGGGTTCGTCCGTCTGGCGATGGAGTGCCAGGTCCCGATTGTCCCGATCGCGATCGTGGGTGCAGAGGAGATCCACCCGGTGCTGGCCAAGGTCACCACGCTGGCCCAGCCCCTGGGCATTCCCTACATCCCGATCACGCCGACCTTCCCGCTGCTCGGTCCGTTGGGCCTGCTGCCCCTTCCCAGCAAATGGACCATTCAGATCGGCGCCCCGATTACCGTGCCCACGGGCGGCGACACCAAAATGACCATCGCGGAGACGGCGGAGCGGGTGCGGGGCCAGATCGATGGGATGATTTCGACCATTCTGACGCACCGACGCTCCGTTTTTTGGGGTTAGCGAGTTTTCCCCGGGGATTGTCCCGCTTTTTCGCGTGCACTCGCCGTAACATCCGACTATTGTCCCGACACTTGCTTACAGTGAATCGGCAGTAGGGCAGGGAAGAACAATGTCAGCCATGGCGCCATTGGCCCTCGGTCTCGGACAGGTCGTCGGGAACTACAAGATCACGGCAAAGCTCGGCGAGGGCGGGATGGGCGTGGTTTATCTGGCCGAACATCCCGTGATTGGCAAAAAGGTCGCGCTGAAGGCGATCCATCCCGATCTGGCCCGGAATCCCGAGGTGGTGTCGCGCTTTGTCATGGAAGCCAAGGCCGTGAACCAGATCGGTCACGAGCACATCGTCGACATCGGCGACTTCGGCAACACCGCGGCCGGCGATTTCTATTTCCTGATGGAGTACCTCCAGGGTGAATCTCTGGCGGATCGCCTGAAACGGGAGGAGCGGCTTTCTCAGGCACGTGCGCTGGCCATTGCAGCGCAGATCGCGGATGCCCTGGCGGCGTCCCACGATCAGGGCATCATCCACCGCGATCTGAAGCCGGAAAATATCTTCCTGATCACGCGCGGGGGCGATCCGGACTTCGTGAAGGTGCTCGACTTTGGTCTGGCCAAGCTGATCCAGGTCGAAGAGAAGGTGGATCACAAGACGCGGGCTGGCCTGGTGATGGGGACGCCCTATTACATGTCGCCCGAGCAAGGCGAAGGCCGGATCGCGATCGATCACCGCGCTGACATCTACTCGCTCGGCGTGCTGTTGTTCGAGATGCTGACCGGTAAGGTGCCCTTCGGCGGCGAAGGCTACGGCGAGATCATCGTCAAGCACGTCACCCATCAGCCGCCCTCCGCGCGCAAGATCAACCCGGCGATATCGCCGGCTGCAGAGTTGATCATCTTCAGGGCGCTCGCGAAGGACCGCGATGAACGGTTCCAGACCATGCACGACTTCCGTCGCGCCCTGCTGGATCCCGAAACGTATCTGGCGGGTACCCCCGCCATGGAGTTGCCGGCCGAGTTGACCAACGTCACGCGTCTGGCCGCCCCGATGAGTCGGCAGGACAAGGCGCTTTTCGAGAAGACGCCACCGCCTGTCAGCCCGACCGGTATCAGCGGGGGGCTGCAACTTTCAGGGGGAACCCTCCAGAGATTCCAGTCGCTGCTAGGCGAGCGGAGGAATCGAAAGGTCGCGCTGGGCGGGCTTGGCGTCGTGGCGGCCGCGGTGGTGATGACCATTTTCCTGGGTCGCACGACCCGGGTGCCAGAGCGCGTCCGGACCCTTCCCGAAGCAGGTCCTGGCTCGGTCGCGCGGCATCCGGATCTGGTTCGGCTCAACTTCACCTCCGATCCCGACGGCGCGGCGGTGACCCGCGAGCGTGATGGGACCCTGCTGGGGTTGACCCCCATCTCGGTCGAAGTTCCCTACGGCAATGCGCCCGAGCGCTTCGTGTTACGAAAGGCTGGCTTCGAGACCAAGACGCTGGTGGTGGTACCGAACCTGCCAGTGCCCCTCTTCGCGTCGCTCAGTCCCACACCGAAGGGACCGGGAGAGGAGATGGCGAGGAGCGCATTGGACAGGTCGAAGAACCGGAACAGCCGCCGGCCGACCCGGGCCCTGACCACGACCGAACTGAAGAATGCCAAGAACGACGCGACGAAGTCAGGACGACGATCGGCGCCAGTCGACGACGATGCGCCGCTGGAACCCGAGTTCAACTGACTGGTTGGTCAGGCGCCGCGCACCTGATTACGCCCGCCGGCCTTGGCCGCGTAGAGGTATTCGTCGGCCAGCTTGATCAGCGTCTCGGAGTCCAGGTCGCGATCGTCGGTGCTGGCCACGCCCACCGATATGGTCACGGCAATCTTGGTCTTCTCGAAGCGGAACTCGTGGCGCTCGACCAGCTGGCGAATCTTCTCCGCGAGTGTCAGGGCCGGGCCAATGCTGATCTCTGGCAGGACGATGGCGAACTCTTCGCCGCCGTAGCGCGCGAAGACGTCCTCGCGCCGGATGCGCTGTTTGACCGCGGACGCCAGCTGCTTGAGGACGTAGTCGCCCGCCAGGTGCCCGAACGTATCATTGATGGTCTTGAAGTGGTCCAGATCGAACATCACCAACGAAAGTGGTCGGCGGTAACGCTGACCGCGAGCAATCTCGCGCTCCAGGGTCTCCAGGAAGTGCCGCTTGTTCGAGATCTGGGTCAGCCCGTCGATGGTCGTCAGACGGTAAATCTCTTCGTGATAGGCGTTCTCGATGTTCCCGCCCGTCAGGAACTTGAAGATGGTCCGGCCGATCTTGATGAAATCCCCGTCGCGCAGGGTGTACTCCTCGATCGGCTCGTCGTTCACGTGGGTGCCGTTGGTCGACCCCAGATCGCGGATCAAGATCGACTTGCCGGTGTTGACGATCTTCGAGTGGTTCCGTGAGGTCGATTCCTGGTCGATCTGGATGTCACATTTTGACGACCGACCGATCAGCAAAGAGCTGGCGTTCAGGTTGTACTTCTTGCCCAGCTCGTCACCGTAGATGACCACCAGGCATGCCTCGTTCCCAGGGGCACGATCGGACAGACGGCTTATGGCCGTCACGACCGTCTTGGCCCGTACGTGGTCGGAATCCGACGCGTCGTTCGGATCGAAGGGCTTGGGTGGCAAGGCTGTGAGCCTAAAAGCGTAGGTCATTCGCGTTCCTAGGTAAAGAGTTCAGCTTTTTTGACACCTTGACCTACATGTCAGACATTTCTCTCCATGTCCGACATTTCCCGCGTGATGATCGTTGCCGCGAGCGCGGCCTTGGTGACGTTCGGCGCGACCAATGCGCGTGGTCAGGTGGGGCCCGGGGTGTCGGTCCGGTCCGAGCCCGCGTCGGCACGCCACGTCCGCCTGGATACGATCGCCCGCGCGGGGAACACCTTCACCGCCCGTTTGGAGGGCGGCGGGACGGCCGAGTTGACACTCGATCCGCGGCTCCAGGATGCCGCCGAGGATGTCTTTCAATCGTTCCAGATCCCCTATGCCGCCGCGGTCGTCGTGTCGATACAGGACGGCCGCATTCTGGCGTTGGCAGGTCGCTCCAGCGCCTCGCCCGAGCTGGGCGTCGAAGAGCTGGCGTTGCACCCATGGGCTCCGGCGGCATCGGTGTTCAAGGTCGTCTCGGTGGCGGCCATGGTCTCGGAGGGTGGTCTGACCGGCGCGTCCCGCACCTGCTACCACGGCGGTGTCTCGGCGGTGCTGCCCGACAATCTGGTCGAGATCCCACGCATCGACCGCACCTGCGCCACGCTGGCGTACGGACTCGGCAAGTCACAGAACGCGATCATCGCAAAGTTGGCGGCGCAGCACCTGACGCCGGCGAAGCTGAACCGCATGGCGCATGCCTTCGGGTTCGGGGAATCCATCCCCTTCGATGCGCCGTTGGAGGCCTCCCAGGTCGAGATCCCAGCCGATGATCGGCTGGAATTCGCGCGCAGCGCGGCCGGCTTCTGGCATTCCACGCTGACCCCCCTTCACGGGGCCCTGATGGCCGCCACCGTCGCGAATCAGGGTGACATGCCGCCCCCGCATCTGATCGAGCGGGCCTTCGGGTCCGAGGGGCAGCTCCTTGCCACGCACCTGCCGAGAAGCCGCAACGTCCTCACGCCAGCGGTTGCCCGGGAAGTGGGCAAGATGATGGAGATGACCACGCGCATGGGCACCGCCAAGCGCGCCTTTCATGACCGCAACGGCCGCCCTCTGCTTCCGGTCTCTGTCGCCGGTAAGACAGGGACACTGTCCGCCACCACCGACAAGGGCTACCTGGGCTACAGCTGGTTTGTCGGATTCGCGCCGGCGGACCACCCCAAGATCGCCTTCGCCGTGGTGCTGGGAAATCACGCGTCGTGGCGCATCAAGGCCAGCTACGTCGGGCGCCGGTTGGTCGAGGAATATCTCGCCGGGCGCGACACCGAACGCGGCCCCCGGCTGCTGACCGCGTCTCGCTGAATCCCACGCGTGCAGGGGACGGACCTTTCGGACGTCCAAAATATATGGGTTGTCGACACCGGCCCCCTGTAGACTAGCCGGCCTCGTCACCTTCACCGTCGAGCGACGACGGTCCGACTGCGTATGTTGCTTTATCAGTGGCTCACGACCGTTGCGTCGACTCGCGGTAGCGAGAAGGCGCTGGTCTATCGGGATACGTACCTGTCGTGGCGCGGCCTTCTGCACCGGGTGGATCGACGCGCGCAAGAGTTGCACGCGATGGGCATCGTGCCGGGGGCGTGGGTCGGCTTGATGCTGGGGAATGTCCCCGACTTCGTCATCCTGTGTCTGGCGCTGGCGAAGCTGGATGCCGTCGTCGTTCCGCTGGATCCCACCACCGGCGCGCGCGAGCTGGAGATGATCCTCGAGGCCGCCCCGCTACGCGGCCTGATCACGCGTCCGCGGGGCGGTGACGGAACCCCGACCAGCGCGAATGGAATGAGTGGAAGCGGACCGTTACGCTTGCCGCCCGCGCCCGCGGCGACCGCGACACCGCCCACCAAATTCGTGCCGGAAGGGCGACGACGCCTGCAGGGAACGCTGCTGACGTGCGGGCTTTACAAGCGCGCACCGCCGCCCACCTTTCGCGAGGCGGGCGCGGCGGTCGTGCAATTCACCGCGACGTTCGGGGGCGATCCGCACGGGATTGTGAGGACCGACGCGAACTTGGCTGCCGTCGCACGCATGGTTGGCGAAACGCTGGACCTGCAGGCGACCGATCGATTGCTTTGCGCGGTCGCCCTGCACCAGAGCTACGGCCTGGATTTTGGCCTGATCAGCAGCCTGGCGTTTGGTGCCACCTTGTATCTCGAGGACGAGATCTCGCCGAAGCGCATCGCCAAGATGCTCCGTGAACACGAGATCGACGTGTTTCCGGCGACGCCCGCGCTGTATGGCGCGTTGATGCGCGTTCCAACCATCAAGCCGTTGAAGGTCGCCCGCGCCCGATACCTGAGCTCGGGTTCATCCCTGCCGGCTGTGGTCGCAGAGGGTTTCTACGACCGCTACGGCGTCCGCCCCCTGTCGCTTTATCATTCGACCCAGACCGGACCGCTGGCCATCGACCGGGCAGGCAAGAATCCGGAGTCGGTGGGCCAACCGTTCGCGCAGGTCGATCTTCAGGTGGCGGGTCCCGACGGTGTCAAGCTGTCCCCTGGAACCGCCGGGCGCGTGTGGATCAAGTCGGACGCGCTTTCGACGTTGTCCGTGCCGAAGATGAGCCTACCCAAGCGCGGCAACGAAACTGCGATCGGTGCCCTGGATGCCCAGGGCTGGTTCCGAACCGGCGATCTGGGCCAGCTGGACACCGCCGGCCGCATCAGCATCACGGGGCGCGAGGATGATCTGGTGAAGGTGGATGGCAAGCGCCTTGCGCTCAGCGAGGTCGAAGATTGCCTGGAGACTTTCCCCAGGGTGAAGGCTGCGCGCGCGCGGGTCATCACGGATGACATGGGAAGCCCGATCGTGGTCGCCCAGGTGGTGCGTACCGGAACCTGCAACGCCGAGGATCTGATCGATCACTGTGCGCGCAACCTGGCTCCGTACAAGGTCCCCCGCCAGATCGAGTTCTGCGACCAGATCTGAGGGAGCGGTTGTCGTTCAGTTCGACGGTGGCTACTGAACCAACTCGTGAAGCTGCGCGCGAACCACCACTTCATCACCCACCACCGGCTTGATCTCGGTGAAGTACGAATAGAACGCGGGGTGGCGGATCTCGACCCGGTGGAAGCCCACACGGAGACGGGTGCCCGGCTTTGACAGGGCCATGGCGCTGCCCGCCAGGTGATCGTCAATCCAGACGGTGGCATCGACCACATTGACGTCGACCCGCAGCGGTACGGTCTGGGCGCCCGAGCCAATCGTCGCGCAGCCCGCGGCTCCCATACCCAGGATCGAGAGCAAAAATAACCGTTGGGTCCGCCGGTAGATTCGCCGACCGAGCCCGCCTCGCTTCCGATGCATGTTCAAGGCCCGGGCGCCTTTCCCGCAGGGGCCGCGGCGGCTGGGACCGACTCACCGGCTGCCGCCGGTGACGTGCCCGCGGGAACCGCGGGGGCCTCGGGGATCCGGGCGCGCAGACGGATCAGATCCCCCGTCACTTCCAGCGCCGAGAGCGAAATCGCCGGGCCTCCATCCCGCCCGAGAACCCCGGCCAGGGCGGTTCCGGTCAAACGAGATCGCACCCAGACCTCGATGCGACCAGGAACGATCCGACGGATGTCCACCGACGAGACGTTGGCGCTGGCGCGAAGCTGCTTCAAGAGCGCCGGCACGGCGGCAGGTTCGACCACGTCGGCATCGACGACGATGGTCCGCAGATCGGTCCCACGCGCACCGGCGCTCGGTGTCAGCGTGTGGACCAGGCCGCCGGCCGTGCGCGCCAGGCATTCCTTGCGGGCCTCGTCGACGCCGCGGTCGGAGAAGGTGCGGAGCGTGCGGCTCTCGTCGCCCAGCGCCAGGCCGCTGCCCGTCGCCACCAGGCGCAGCGACAAACTGCACGAGACGGCCTCGAGCCCCAGTCCGCGCACCTGCCCCTCGGGCGAGGCCGCGGCGTTGACGAATGCGACGGCACCCAGGCCCGAGTGAGCGGCGGCTTCCAGGGCACGCGCCTGGTCGCGCAGATCGTGCGGCGCGCGCTCTACCTTGGCCCCGCCGGCGGCCAGCGAGCGCGCGACGGCGTCGACGGCGTCGTCAGGCCCGGCTCCGACCAGCAAGTACGACGCGCTGACGGTGCCCGAGGCCGGGCTGACGGGGCCCGTGTCCAGCACCCGCCGCAGGGCAGGTTCGTCGACCTCGACCTCCAGTTTGACGGCGTAGCGGCCGCGGCCGGCTTCACCCTCTTCCAGGGTCCTATACCGGCGCACGAACGTGCGCGCTTTTCCCAGCACCTGCGCGACGGTCTTGGGCTGCCTGGCGCGCAGGTCCGGTGCCATTGCGGTGATGGATTGATCGATCGCCTGCTTCAGCGCTTCGGTCACGCCGCGCTCGCGTGCGCTGGCCACGTTGCCGCCCACGATCGGAACCTCGGCGGCACCGATCTTGATTCCGGGCGGTAGCGGCACGGGCATGGCCGGCGCGGCAGGTGGCGGGGCCGGGGGCGGCAAGGGGACGATGACCGGCCCCGACGCCGGCTCGGCGCCGCGCGCGACCATCGCCGACAGCGCCAGCGCGCAAAGACAAGCACCTTGGCAGAGGGTTCGCCGGTTCATCGCAGAATCTTCTGAACGTAGATGACGGCGTTCCGGAGGGCCAGATCCTTGGTGGATCCTGCCTCTTTCGATACCAGCCGCCCCTTCTTGTCCGCGCGCACGACCAGCGGGTGGCTGTCGGCTGGCAGCTCGCTGGCCAGCGCGTAGCGAACGTTGCCGAGGGTCATTTCGGTCTCTCCGACGAGCAAGGTTGGCTCCGCCGCCAGCGGGCCCTCGGTCAGCCGCAGCGCGACGGAAGGCGCGGCGCTGGCAACAACCGCACCCGCGTCCTGGCCTGACGGCGTGGGCGCAGGGTCATTCCACGCGCCGAACGGAAGCTCGAGATCCAGCAGCACGCCGCCGTTCGACTGATATTCGATGCGTTTCGGCTGCGCCCGCTGAAGCGCCCGGTCGATCGACGCCGCATCCAGCTTCCGCCCCCCGCCGAGCGGCAGCGACCGCAACGCCTCGCCCAGGCGGGCGCGACCGGCGTCCCCAGCCCGTCGCTGCGCGCCCGCACGCGCGATCTCGGCGCTGGGCATGCGCAGATCGCCGGCGGCGCCGGCGTGGGCGATCAGGATTCCGCGACGCCAATCCACCACCACCCCTTTCGACTCCTGGATCAGCGCATCACCAGGGGGTGCGGCGACCGCATCGGCTCCGGCCAAAAGCGCGATGCCCATGACCATGACCGTGACCCGTGAGATCGCCCTCGCCGCCGGTCCGGCGCTGGTCGCCCGACGCATCACTCCCACTCGATGGTCGCGGGCGGCTTCGACGAGATGTCGTAGACGACGCGGTTGATCCCTCGCACCTCGTTGACGATGCGCTGGGAAATCGTCGCCAGCAGGTCGTAGGGCAACTGCACCCAGTCGGCGGTCATGCCATCGCGCGAGTGGACGGCCCGCAGCGCCAGACAATCCGCATACGTCCGCTCGTCGCCCATGACGCCGACGCTGCGCACCGGCAGCAACACACCGAACGACTGCCAGATCGATTCGTAGAGTCCAGCCGCGCGGATCTCTTGCTCGATGATGCTGTCGGCGGCGCGCAGGACGTCGCAACGTTCGCGCGTCACCTCGCCCAGGATCCGAACCGCCAGGCCCGGCCCCGGGAACGGCTGGCGCCACAGGACGTGGCGCGGCAGTCCCAGCTCGGCGCCCAGCTCGCGCACCTCGTCCTTGAACAGCTCGCGCAGCGGTTCGACCAGCGCCATGCGCATGTGCTCGGGCAAGCCGCCGACGTTGTGGTGCGACTTGATGGTGGCCGACGGACCTTTCAGCGACACCGATTCGATCACGTCCGGATACAGCGTCCCCTGCACCAGGAAATCCGCGCCGCCCACCTTCTGCGCTTCTTCGTCGAACACGGCGATGAACTCGCGCCCGATGATCTTTCGCTTCTTCTCGGGATCGGTCACGCCCGCCAGCGCCGACAGGAAGCGCGCCTGCGCGTCGACGACCCGCAGGTCGGCATGAAACGCATCCCGGAACAACGATTCGACCTGCGCCGCTTCGCCGGTGCGCTGGAGTCCCGTGTCGACGAAGATGCAGGTCAGGCGATCGCCGATCGCTCGCAACACCAGGGCTGCCGCCACCGACGAGTCCACGCCCCCCGACAGGCCGCACACGGCGCGCTGACTGGGGCCCACCTGGCGGGCCGTCGCGGCCACGGCCTGGTCGACGAAGCTGGCCATGGTCCAGTTCGGCTCGCACTTGCAAATGCGGAACAGGAAGTTCGCCAGGATCTCACCGCCGCGCGGGGTGTGGGCCACCTCGGGGTGAAACTGCACGCCCCAGAAGCGACGCTCGGGCGCGGCCACCGCGGCGGCCGGACAGTTGGCGCTCTCGGCGATCACCGTGAACCCTTCCGGCAGGGCCTCGACACGATCGCCGTGACTCATCCACACCGGAATCTCTTCATTGACGCCGAAGCCGTGAAACAGCTCGCCCGGCTGGGTCACGCGCAGGCTGGCGCGGCCGTACTCGCGCCGCTCGGCCGGGACCACGCGCCCGCCCAGCAGGAGCGACGTCAGTTGCACGCCGTAGCAGATCCCCAGCAGCGGGATCCCCAGGGTGTAAAGCTCGGGATCGACCCGCGGCGCCCCCGGGTCGTAGGCCGACGACGGCCCCCCCGACAAGATGATGCCCCGGGGGGCAAGCTCGCGGATGCGCGCGACCGACAGGTTGTACGGGTGAATCTCGGAGTACACCTTCTGCTCGCGTACCCGACGAGCGATGAGCTGGGTGTACTGTCCGCCGAAGTCCAGGATCAGGATCGAATCGCGTTTCACGGTTTACTGCTCACGATAGTTCGGCGCTTCTTTGGTGATGATCACGTCGTGCACGTGCGATTCACGCAGGCCCATCGGCGTGGCGCGCACGAAGCGGGCGCGCGTTCGAAGCTCATCGATGGTGTGGCACCCGCAATAGCCCATGCCGGCCTTCAAACCGCCGATCAGCTGGTAGAGCGACTGCGACAGGGTGCCGCGGTACGGGACGCGGCCCTCGATGCCTTCCGGAACCAGCTTGGCGTCGGTGGTGACGTCGGACTGGAAGTAGCGATCGCGGCTGCCGGCACGCATGGCGCCGATCGAGCCCATGCCGCGATACACCTTGTAGCTGCGGCCCTGGAACAGCACGACCTCTCCGGGCGCCTCATCGGTGCCGGCGAACAGGCTGCCGATCATGACCGCGTGGGCGCCGGCCGCGATGGCCTTGGCCACGTCGCCCGAATACTTGATGCCACCGTCGGCCACCACCGTGACCCCCAGACGCTCGAGAGCGCGCGCGGCGTCGCTGATCGCGGTGACCTGGGGGACGCCCACGCCCGCCACGACGCGGGTGGTGCAGATCGATCCCGGGCCGATGCCCACCTTGACGGCGTCCGCGCCGGCCTTGGCCAGCGCCACGGCGCCGTCGGCGGTCGCCACGTTGCCGGCGATGATCTGGGCCTTGGGGAAGGTCTTGCGGATGTCCGCCACGGCGTCCAGCACCCCGCGCGAGTGCCCGTGGGCCGTGTCGACGACGATGACGTCGCACCCGGCCGTCAACAACGCCTCGACGCGCTCGGAGCGATCGTCACCGGTACCGACGGCGGCGCCGCAGCGCAGGCGACCCCGATCGTCCTTGGAGGCGAACGGATGCTGCTGCGCCTTCTGGATGTCCTTGATGGTGATCAGGCCGCGCAACGTCCCGAGCTCGTCGATCACCAGCAGCTTCTCGATGCGGTTCTTGTGCAGCAGCTCCTTCGAATCCTCCAGGCTGGTGCCTTCGCGAACCGTGATCAGCTTGCTGGTCATCATGGCGCTGACCGGCTGGTCCAGGTTGCGCTCGAAGCGCACGTCGCGGTTGGTGATGATGCCCACGGCGCGGCCGTCCTGGGCGACCACCGGAAGGCCCGAGATGTCGTACCGTTTCATCAGCTCCAACGCTTTGGCCAGCTTCTGATCGGCGCCGATGGTCACGGGGTTCAGCACCACCCCGGTCTCGGCCTTTTTGACCTTCTGGACCTCCAGGGCCTGGTCGGCGATGGACAGGTTCTTGTGGACGACGCCAATGCCGCCTTCGCGCGCCATGCCAATGGCGGTGGCGGATTCGGTGACCGTGTCCATCGCGGACGACACGATCGGGATCGCCAGGCGAATGTTCGGGGTTAGCTGGGTGCGGACGTCGGTGTCCTTCGGAACCACATCGCTTTCCGCCGGAACCAGCAGCACATCGTCGAAAGTCAGCGCCTCGCGAAGAGGCCCATCGGGCAGCATCGCGGGAGATTAGCGATATGGGCCCAGCTCATCAAGGGGCAAGACTCGGGGATTTCCCGCGGCGGTCGGGTCGCGCTCCTGGGGTCTTTCCACCAAGGTGCCACCAAGTTGCCACCAAGTTGGGCCGCCCCCGTGGGTGACGCCGACCCCTGCCCGAAAAACTGGGGTTAAGCGTTACAGCAAACGACGCCTCCCAGCCTCGACAAGGACGCTGCGGCAGGTCAAGCTGACTTCCCCTTTTTCGTTGTCGTTTGTCAGACGAGCATCCGCCGATCCCCCTCCCGATCGAGTCCAAAAGGAGACGTTCCGTATGTCCCCACACCTGCAACTGAAGCGTGCGGCCCAAGTGGTCAGCCGCCGCTTGTTCATCAAAGCGCTGGCCATGGGAATGTCGATCCCGGCCGCCTTGCGCTTCTCCCGCATGGCCACCGCCGCCACGACCCCGGCCCCCAAGCGCTTCATGGTGTTCTTCACGCCCCACGGAACGGCGTCCGAACACTATGCGCCCCGGATCATGAACAACGATCCCACCAACTTCGCGCTGGACAAGACCAACATCAGCATCCTGGGGCCGCTCGAACCGTACAAGCAATACGTCAACGTGTACGACGGGCTGCAGTACGTCGGCAAAGGGGACACGCACGAAGGCGTGGTGAACTGCCTGTCGGGATACATGCAGGCGGACCTCACCACCGCCCGCACCACGGTCGAGCACGTAATTGGCAAGGCGCTGGGCGTGAAGCCGCTGATACTGGGGGCCTGTTCCCATCGACCGTCGGGCCTGGACAAGGACGGCATGCTGTTCTGGAACGGCACGCCGATCGATCCGCAGAAGAGCCCCGTCGCGGCGGCGGACGCGTTGTTCGCTGGCGGCACCCCCACCACCCCGCCCGCCAATGCCAATGCCGACGTCGAGCTGCAGAAGGACCTGCTGGCTTTCACCGCGACCGAGATCCAGGACCTGCAGAAGACGGTCAACAGCCTGACGCGCGAAAAGAACAAGCTGCAGACGCATCTGATGTCGGTCCAGTCGCTGCAGTCGGACGCGAACATGATGGCCCGGCCGTCCAGTTGCTCGTCGGCGCCGTCGCTGCCGACCGTCGAGATGGTGCGCAAGGCCAGCGCCGGCAACAAGCCCGATCCCAGCGGCGCCAACGACTACTTCTATCAGGAGGCCAACTTCCCGCTCCTGTTACAGGCCCAGCTAGAGGTGGCTGCCCAGGCCTTGATCTGCAACGCGGCGCCGATCATCGGGTTGATGCCGATGTACACCGTCTGCAACTTCGACTTCGGGTTCGCCGGCGCCAAGGGGTCGCACCACGACCTGCTGTCGCACACGATGTATCAGGCGGCCCCGGGCGCCCAGTACAACTCGCCCATCAGCGTCGACAACTTGCAGGCGACGATTCGCGCCCCGTTCGCGACGGCGCAGAAGTGGTTCACCACGCAGCTGGTGGACAAGCTGGTGAAGCTGCTGGCCACCACCGCCGATCCTGCCGCGAACGACGGCTCGAAGGTGCTGGATAACACCCTGATCCTCTGGATCAGCGAGATCGGCGACGGCCAGGACCACAATCGCGCCAGCGAGATCATCTACCCGCAAGCTCCCGCCAGCTTGCCGATCGTGACCATCGGGAAGTGCGCGGGCGCCATCAAGAGCGGCCAGGTGGTGCGCTTCCCGGTCGACGCCGACAAGCAGAAGGCGATCATGACCGACCGCCCCGCGGTGGATCTGTACGCGACGCTGGCGCAGGCGATGGGCGTGAAGTCCGCCAGCTTTCCGGGACAGACCGGCATCATCTCGGGGGTGCTGACGTGAAGCGGCTACCGACAATCGGGTTGGTGATCGGGTTGCTCCCCGCCGCGCTCGGGTGCACGGGTGACGCGGGCAATGTCTCCGGTTCGGGCGGCCAGCAGGCCGGCTCGGGAGGTTCAGGCTCGGGCAGTGGTGGCGCGGGCACCGGCAGTGGTGGCTCGGGGACCGGCAGTGGCGGTGACTCGGGTGCTTCGGGCTCGGGCGGATCGCAGGTCATCACCGTGGCCTGTCAGAGCGCGGCCCTGGGCAGCCCGGTGCTCCGCTTGCTGACGCGCGGTGAGCTTCAGAACTCGCTGTCCGACGCCTTCCCCGAGGTCAAGGGCCAATGGAACGCATCCCTGCCGTCGAACAACGTGACGGACCTGGGGTTCGACAACGACCAGTCGGCCACCGTCGGGGCGCAGCTGGCGGGTTCGATCCTGGACACCGCCAAGAACGTCGCGACCGCGGTGACCGGCAATGCGCTGGCGAATCTGCTCCCTTGCGCCAGCAGTGCGGGCGATCGCAAGTGTGCCGAGACGTTTCTGGCCAAGTACGGGCAGCGGCTGTTCCGCCGGCCCCTCACCACGGCCGAGCACGACAAGTACCTGACGTTCTTCGACGCATCGAAGACCAAGTCGGACTTCAAGACCGCGCTGAAGTGGATGACGGTGGCCCTGATCCAGTCGCCCGCCACGCTGTACCGAAGCGAAATCGGCGCCGACAAGGGCGACGGCACCCGCGCGCTCTCTGCGTATGAGATGGCCAGCGAACTTTCGTACATGTACACCGGCACCGCGCCCACCGACGCGCTGTTGACCAGCGCCGGCAGCGGCGATCTGGGCGACACCACCGCGCTGGCCAAGACCTTGATCAAGACCGACGCTGGCAAGCAGATGCTTCAGCGTTTCTTCGAGCTGTACCTGGACTACGCCAACGTCACGTCGATGGCGAAGGGCAACATCCAGAACTTCGGGCAGGTCAGCGGCGACATGGTGCAAGAGACACACGCCTTCATCGACGACGTGCTGTTTCAGAAGAGCGGCGGCATGAAGGAGCTGTTGACCGCGAACACCACCAACCCGTCGAAGGCCCTGGCGGCCTATTACGCCACCGGCAATGCTTACAGCGGCGGGTTTCCCATGCCTTCCAACGACTACGCCTCGGTCACGCGGCCCGCAAATCTGGGGATTGGCATCCTGGCCCAGGGGGCCTTCCTGGCGACCCACGCGTCGTCGACCACGTCATCGCCCACCAAGCGCGGCCTGTTTCCCTATCGCAAGCTGTTCTGCCAGCCGAAGATCTCGCCGCCGCCGAACGTGCCCGCGCTGGACACGACGGCGCCCGTGACGAACGTCAACACCACGCGCGATCGCTATGAGCTGCAGCACCAGCTGGTGATGGGAGCGACGGGATCGTGCGCGAGCTGCCACAAGCGGTTCGATCCGATGGGCTTCGGCTTCGAACACTTCGACGAGGGGGGTCGCTACCGCGCCAAGGAAGGCAACTTCGACATCAACTCGGCCGCGTCGGCCGCGGCCCCCGATGGATCGACGATGTCGTTCACGGATCAGGAATCGCTGATGAACGCCCTGGCCGGACAGCCGGTGGTTCACGAGTGCGCCGCCGCGTATCTGGCGACGTATGCCTTCGGCACCACCGAGGCCTGCCTCGGTTCCAGCCAGGTCGCGGATCTGCGCGCGGGCAAGATCGGCCTGGTGGAGGCGTTCGCGAAGCTGGCCAGCGAGCCGCACTTCACGAAGCGCGCGTCGCAGTAGGGCCAGCGCACCTTTGTCCTTCAGGCGGTCGTCGTCGACGCGCGCGTCCGAGTCAGCCCCGACCGCTATCGCGGATTGCGGCTGACTACGGACAGGCGGCTGCTGTCAGCGCGTTGACACACGCCTGAACCACGCTGCTGGCGCCCGCCGCGTTGCTACAGGAGGTCAGGCAAGACCCACTACAGGGCCACTTCGATTCGACGCAATCGATGACGGTCTGACACTTCGTCTGCTCCGAGGTGGCGTTGTCTTTACAGTCCTTGCATGGAGCTGCGGGGGCGTACGCGTAGCCCCCCTGCTGGATCTTGGTCACGCAATTGCCGCCACCCGCGCCTGGTCGTCCGCCCGCACCCGCCATTCCACCCGAACCGCCGACGGCGCCGCCCTTCCCCCCGATCGCCTGGCCGCCCACGCCGCCGCTGCCGGGCTTGCCACCGCCGCCGCCCCGACCGGCGCTGCCGCCCGATCCGGTCGTGCTTCCGGCCATCCCTCCGCTGCTCGCTCCCCCGCCACCCACGCCGGAACCGCCGCGACCGCCCTGTCCACCAGTGCCCGGCGTTCCGCCGATTCCACCAGAGCCGGGTGTCCCGCCGAGGCCTCCTTTTCCGCCGGCGGCGTCCCCGGCCGTCCCCCCGACGCCGGGCATACCCCCCACCGCAATACCGCCGGTGCCAGCGACGATGCCCCCGGTGCCGACGCTTCCGCCGTTCCCGCCCCGACCGCCCCGACCTCCGGAGCCGCCCGGCAAGATCGGGCCGTCGCCGGAGAGATGAAACGCCTCGGGCGCCTGACCGCAGGCCTGGACCAGGATGCCGATGGCAAGGCCCGTGATGACCAGCCCGCGAGGAACGTTCCCGACCAATACTCGTGACGCTATCCGCGCGCGGCCCAGAAGAAAACCCATCGGCCGAGCAGGATATCACGAGGTTCCGGCCTCAGCTTCGGAATGGTCCTTCCGTGGAAGACACCCGCCGCCAACCCGGAGACGAATCCCGTCCCGTCCTGCGCGTTCCGAAGCGCAGGTCGTGACCAGGAATCGCGATCGGCGGGGTAAGCTTCCGTTGGTGTCGAGCCGGCCGCCGCCCTCCCGATCTCCCGCGCTGCCAAGTCTGCGGTTTGATCTCGAGTTCCACCCTTCGCCCGATCCGGCCCACCCGGGGCTGCTGGTGCGCGACCCCTACCGCTACTCGGACGCCACGCTGATCGTTCCGCCGCTGCTGGTGAACGGACTGACAATGCTGGACGGCGGGCATACGGCCGACGACTTGCGCGCGTTCGTGGCGCAGGCGACCGGCACCGCGAACGCCGAGACCATCGCGCGCGACATGTTGACGGCGCTGTCCGGCGCGGGCTTCCTGAACGACGAGGCCTTCGCGCGCATTCGCGCGGGCCGCGAGCAAGCGTTCGCGCGCGCGACCACGCGAGGCCCCGCGCACGCGGGAGGCGGCTATCCCGCCGATGCGTCCGAGCTGGCGCAGACGCTGACGAACTGGATGACCCGCGCTCCGGAGCGGCTGGGTGCGCATGACCCGCTGGTGGGCATCGCGGCGCCGCACGCCAGCCCGCACGCCGCGATTCCGACCTACGCGGCCGCGTTCGACGCCCTTCCCGCGTCCGCGATGGACCGGACGTTCGTCGTGTTGGGGACCTCGCATTACGGCCCCCCCGCCAGCTTCGGCCTGACCCACAAGCCGTTCGAGACGCCGCTCGGCACCGCCACCACCGACACCGCTCTGGTGGATGCGCTGGCCAGCGTCGCGCCCGCCGCGTTCACTCTCGACGACTACTGTCAGGCCATCGAACACTCGATCGAATTCCAGGTGCTGTTTCTGCAGCACCGCTTCGGTCCCGCGGTGCGCATCCTGCCGTTGCTCTGCGGCCCGTTCGTGAACGCGCGTCCGGAAGACAACGTCGCGGTCGCGCGCGCGCTGGGAGCCCTGAGCGACCTTCACGCCAAACACACCCAGCGATTGCTGTGGGTGCTGGGGGTGGACATGGCCCACATCGGACCACGCTACGGCGACAGATCCGCGGCCCGCGCCAACGACGACCACATGACCCGCGTGGCGCTGCGCGATCGCGAGAGAATGGACCGGATCGCCGCCGCCGATGCCGCGGGGTTCTGGGACCTGGTGGGCGGCGCGAGCCGCGACGATCTGAAGTGGTGCGGCGCGGCCCCGCTCTACACATTCTTGCGGGCGGTGCCAAACACCCGTGGTCAGATGTTGCACTACGATCAGTGGAACATCGACGACACCAGTGTCGTCAGCTTCGCCGCGCTGGCGTTCTCACAGTCCTGACGGCGGGCTCACCCGAAGGTGTCGCCATCGAATCCCCAGTGGTGCCCCTTCGACTCCGAAAACTCGATGTAAAGGCGCGCCCCCTTCACGCCGAAGGCCCGCGCGACCCGCTCGGTGATCGCGGCGCTCAGCCGTTTGGTGAGTTCCGGCCCCAGCGCCCCCACGTTCTTCACCTCGACGTAGCACGCGGATTCCGTCGTCCCCCCGAACGTCATCGCCGCGCGCGGCTCGAGGCACGTCATCACGTACGCTTCGGGCTTCCCGATCTCGCGCGCCAGCATCGCCGACAGCTCGCTCAGCAATCCCTCGGCGTTCGCAGTCACCTCAGCCGACGTCACAATCCGAATCAAAGGCATAGTCGCGCATGTTACCGAAAAACCGCGGCCGCGCTGCCCCCGAATGCTCCGGCTCCGAAGGCGATCACAACGCCAGAGCGAGCAAAGCGAGCGGGTCCAAGCACCCGGGAGGCTCAGCTTCGCTGAGCCGGCCCCGCCGGCCTACTCTTCGGGGAGTCCGTGAGGGGGCCCCGCCCCCTCACGCGTCTCGGGGGGAGCCCGTGAGGGGGCCCTGCCCCCTCACGCGGTCTTCACGCGTTTGATCCGTACGGAACCACGCGAACACGCATCGATTCGCAGCGGAACGAATGCTGAAAGATCCCCATGCCCAGCGCGGACAGTCCCGGCAGCACGACCTCCAGGGTCCCGTCGTGACGACGGGTCGGATTGGCCGAGGCGAGCTGGGAGAGAAGTTCAGTCTTCGTGGGGCTGGGGAGGCCCGCGCCCGCAACCATCAAGCCGTGCACCCATTCGGAGATTCGGGTCTTGGCAGTACGGACGTGGTCGGTGTCTACGGCGTTCATGGCCCCTCCCTTCGGCGGTTCTCGGTCGAACTTGAGGGGGCAAAATGTCCTTACCACCGGTCGACACGTCACCGGGACGAAGCACTACAATGAACGTCCATGTCACGCCCGCTACCCAAGCCCCGTCGCGAAGAAGCTCCGGTGCCCACCATTCGCGCCATTGGCCGCCCTTGGGAGCCGCAGAAGGACATCTACCACTTTCTCCTCCGCCGCTCTTGGATGGGATTCTTCGCGGTTGTCAGTGTCGGATTCCTGCTGGCCAACGCGTTCTTCGCCACCCTTTTCCTGCTCCAACCCGGGGGCATCCTGAACGCGCGCCCCGGGTCATTCGAGGACGCCTTCTTCTTCAGTGTGCAGACCATCGCGACCATTGGCTACGGCGGGATGTCACCGGCCACGCTCTACACCCACGCCATCGTCACCATCGAAGCCCTGGTCGGTATCCTCAGCGTTGCGCTGGTCACCGGCATCACCTTTTCGAAGTTCTCGCGCCCGACGGCGCGCGTGGTTTTTTCGGAGCGCATGGTGGTGGCAAACCGCAACGGAGTCCCCCATCTGATGTTTCGCCTGGCCAACTGGCGCCACAACCAGGTCCTGGAGGCGCAGCTGCGGTTGGTGCTGCTGCTGACCGAGACCACCGCCGAGGGGGACAGCCTGCGCCGTCCGCAAGAGCTGACCCTGGTGCGCGATCGCAATCCGCTGTTCACCCTCACGTGGCTGGCGATGCACAAGATCGACGAAGACAGCCCCTTCCACGGCGCGACCGCGCTGGAGATGTTACGCGCGCAGAAGGCACAGCTGTTCGTCACCCTGTACGGCGTGGACGAGACCGTCGGACAAAACATCCACGCCCGCCATCGCTATGCGCTGGACGACATCGTTTGGGGCGGACGCTTTCGCGACCTGCTGATCGACCTGGAAGATGGCACCCGCCAACTGGACTATCGCGTCTTCCACGAGATCGATCCGGAGCCGCGCGCCGCCCCCCCGGGCGAACCGCGCGGGTGAAGACTCACGCGACGCCGAGCGCGGGGTCGATCACGGTCGCCGTGGCGATGATGTCGCGTTCGCCCTGACCGCGGGCCCGCGCCATCTGATACACCTCCCGAATCGCGGCTGTCCCCGGCAGCGGAACGCCCAGCGCCGCACCTTGCGCCAAGGCCAGCGTCAGATCCTTGTGCATCAGATCGACGCTGAAGTGGGTCGAGAAATCCCGCGCGGCCAATGCCTTGCCTTTGAAGTCCCAGAACGGCGACGCGAAGCCCGAGCTTTGAATCACGCCCAGCAGAGTCTCGACGTTCAGCCCCGCGGCCCCGGCCAGGGCCGCGCCCTCGGACAGGGCCTGCACCATGTGCGCGATGATCAGGTTCCCCACCAGCTTGATGTGCGCGGCCTGACCCACGCCGCCGACGTGAATCGACTTGCCTCCCACGGCGCCCAGGATCGGCTGCGCGGCGGCGAAGGCTTCCGCCGTGCCACCACACATGATCAGCAGCGTGGCCGCCGCGGCACCATTCTTCGAGCCGGTCACCGGCGCTTCCAAGAAGCGGGCACCCCGCGCCTGGCACAGCTGATCCAGGTGGCGCGTGGCCACCGGGCCCACCGTCGAAAAGTCGATCACCAGCCCGTCCCGCGACAGGCCCGCCAGGAAGCCGTCGTCGCCCTCGGCCACGGCGGTCAGCGCGCCCGGATCGGCGACGCAGGTGCAGACGACGTCGACCTGGCTGGCCAGCGCGCGCGGCGTCTCGGCCCACAGCGCCCCCGCCGCGCGCAGCTCGGCAGCGCGGGCGGCAGTGCGATTCCACAGCGTCAGCGTGTGCCCTTTGGCGAGCAAGTTGCCCGCCATGCGGCTGCCCATGATACCCAAGCCGATGAAACCTATGCGCATGACCACGGCCTTAGCACGGGCGGCGGTGCGGCGCCTCGTGTCGCCTCACCGGTCGAAGGACAGATCGCGCAGGTAGTGGTTGTCGTAGCCGCCCGGATGTTTGATGAGGTAGTGCTGGTGATAGTTCTCGGCCTGGTAAAAGGTGCTGGCAGGTACTACCTGGGTGGTCAGTTTGCCATGCCAGGCCCCGGACTTATCGATTCTACGCATCAGGTCGAGCGCAATCTGTTTCTGCTTTTCGTCGTGGAAGAAGATGGCCGAACGGTACTGGGAGCCGACGTCATTGCCCTGTCGATTGGCGGTGGTCGGATCGTGCATCTTGAAGAACAGCGTCAGCAGCTCGGCGTAGCTGACCTTGGCAGGGTCGTACTTCAGTTCCAGGCTCTCGGCGTGGCCCGTGGTCCCGGTGTTGGTGTCCTCGTAGGTGGGATTCTTGAGGTGACCGCCGGTGTAGCCGACCCGGGTCTCCAGCACGCCCGGCACCTTGCGAAAGAATTCCTCGGTGCCCCAGAAGCAGCCGGCCGCCAGGGTGGCGGTCGCGACGGCCGCGGTGGATGCCGCCGCCGAGCTTGTCGCCAGCCCCTGCGAGGGGGCGGCGGCGGCCCCCCCCAGAAAGAAGGAGGAGAACAGAGCAAGGCCGGGAGGGATCAGTACCAGAAACAGGGCCAGCATCTTCGGGGGGAGCTTCATGGTCGTTGCCTTTCTGGCCAGTTTACGGACCGGCGGGTCCTCCGGTTACGGCAAAGACGGGTGTCGGGATCCCGCGTTGCCGTCCACCGGCCCCTCTTTGATACCTACGCCGAAGTGGGTATTCTGCGCGCGGTCCATGGGAAAAGCCCGATCATGACAAGCGGACGGACTGACCGGGCGGCGGCGCGGTTGCAGACGGCCTTGCTCGTGGCCTCGCTCACCGCCTTGGGCGGTTGCAAGGGCAAGTACATTCGTCCCACGTCGGCCGAGACGTTCGAGGCGACGCCCGAGCGCCTTCAACGCGGGCAATACCTGGTCAATCAGGTGATGGGCTGCGGCGGATGCCACACCAGCCGCGCCACCGGCAACATCTTCGTCGAGGGCGAACAGACCGATCTGTTCCTGGCGGGCGGCAACGCCTTCACCGATCCCAACGCGGGCCGCATCCCGATTCCGAACCTGACGCCGGACGCGGATGGGCTCGGGTCGTGGACCGACGACCAGATCCTGCGCGCGATTCGCGACGGCGTCGACAAGGACGGTGGGTTCCTGGTGCCGATGATGCCCTACAACAACTACAAGGTCCTCTCCGACGAGGACGGCAAGTCGCTGGTCGCCTATCTGCGGTCGATCCCCGCGGCCAAATCGCCCCGTCCTCGCGGGGCGCGGCAACTGAAGTTCATACCCAGGGTGCTGTTCACCGTGTTCGGCGTGCAGCTGCACAAGCCCGTCACCGGCGTGGTGGCGCCTCCGACATCGGATCGAGTCGCTCACGGACGCTATCTGGCCAACATCGCCGGCTGCACCGACTGCCACTCGCTGGGTGCGCGCGGCCCGCGCAAAGAGATCGATGCGTCGTTCATGGCCGGCAGCGACGTGCCCTTCAGCGACCCGCGCCTGGGCAAGGTCTTCGCCCGCAACCTGACCCCCGATCCCGAGACCGGGCTGGGGAAGTACAAGCCGGAGGAGATCAAGGCGGCGATGCGAAATGGCCGTCGCCTCGACGGCAAGCGCATGGCGCCGCCGATGTCGGCGATGATCCCCCACTACTCGGGAATGACCGACGACGATCTGGACGCGCTGGTCGCGTACCTGGGAAGTCTTCGACCCGCCAAGCGGACCATCCCCGAGCCTGACCTGGCCCCCGAGGCGCAGAAGCTAGTTTCAGCACCGTGAACGAAATCGATTGCAACCGCAACCCGAACAGCAGGCAGCCCAAAGAATGAAAGCCGGGATCCCCAAAGAGACCTTTCCTCGTGAGCACCGGGTGGCAGCATCGCCCGACACCGTTCAGAAACTGCTGAAGCTCGGAATCACCGAGCTGCTGGTGCAATCCGGCGCCGGCGACGCATCGGGATTTTCCGACGAGGCCTTCAAGGAAGCCGGCGCTCGCATCGTTTCCGACGCCGCCGCGCTGTTCGGTGAGGCCGACCTGATCCTGAAGGTTCGCCCGCCGACCACCACCGAGATCGACGCGATGAAGCCCGGCGCGACCCTGATCGGGTTCTTCTGGCCGGCCCAGAACAAGGCGCTGATCGAACGCATGGCCGCCCGCAAGGCCACCGTGCTGGCGATGGACGCGGTGCCGCGCATCACCCGGGCGCAGCGCATGGACGCCTTGTCCGCCATGGCGAACATCGCCGGCTACCGGGCGGTGCTGGAAGCGGCCAACCACTTCGACCGCTTCGTGCCGGGGCAGATCACCGCGGCCGGGCGCGCCAAGCCGGCGCAGGTGCTGATCCTGGGCGCGGGCGTGGCGGGCCTGGCGGCCATCGCGGCGGCCCGCAGCCTGGGGGCGGTGGTGAAGGCCTTCGACACGCGGTCGGCGGTGCGCGAACAGGTCGAGAGCTTGGGCGCGACCTTCATCGCCTTCGACTTCAAGGAAGACGGCGAAGGCCAAGGCGGGTACGCCAAGGAGATGAGCGCGGCCTATCTGGCGGCCGAGCAAGCGTTGATCGCCGGCCACGCCGAGAAGTCGGACATCGTGATCTCGACCGCGCTGATCCCCGGCAAGCCGGCGCCGCAGCTGATCACGTCGGGCGCGGTGGTGGCGATGCCGCACGGAAGCGTGCTGGTCGACATGGCCGCCGAGCAAGGGGGCAACTGCCCGCTGACCGAGCGCGACCAAGTGGTCCAGAAGTACGGCGTCACCATCATCGGCTACACCGATCTGCCCAGCCGCATGGCGCGGCAGTCGAGTGAACTCTACGCGACGACGCTGTACAACCTGACCGAGTCCCTGTTCCACAAGGAGAAGGGCTACTTCATCGATCTGGACGACGAGATCCACCGCGGCGCGCTGGTGCTGAAGGACGGCGCCGTGATGTGGCCACCGCCCCCGCGGCCCAAGCCGCCCACGCCGGCACCAGTGGCGAAGGTGGAACCGGTGAAGGCGGTCGAGGAAAAGAAGAAAGGCATCGGCGGCCGCATCGCGGGCGCGGTGGTGATCGCGCTATTGACCGCGGCGGGCCTGGCCGGGCCACCGGACTTCGTGCAGCACTTGACGGTGTTCCTGCTGGCCTGCGTGGTGGGCTGGCAGGTGGTCTGGAACGTGACGCCCGCCCTTCACACGCCGCTGATGAGCGTCACCAACGCCATCAGCGGCATCATCCTGGTCGGCGGCATGGTGGTGCTGGGCAGCGGCGCGGGCACCGCTGCCAACGTGCTGGCCGCCGCGGCGGTCCTGCTGGCCGCCATCAACGTGGCGGGCGGCTTCCTGGTCACGCAGCGGATGCTGCGCATGTTCCGCAAATAAGGGCGACGGACAAAATGACAATCGAGTTTCTGGGAACGCTGCGGACGCTGGCCTATCTGGCCGCCGGCATGCTGTTCATCTTGAGCCTGCGTGGGCTGTCCACGCAGGAGACGGCCCGCCGGGGCAACTTGCTGGGCACGGTGGGCATGGCGCTGGCCGTCGTGATCACGGCGCTGGTGTTCGTGGCCAGCCTGGGTCAAAGCACCACCGCGTCCGTGGACGCAGGCTCGTCGACGACCGCGATCGGGCTGCTGGCGGCGGCATTGATCGGTGGCGGCGCCATCGGCGCGCTGCTGGCGTCGCGGGTGGCCATGACGTCGATGCCCGAGCTGGTGGCGATCCTGCACAGCTTCGTGGGCGCGGCGGCCGTGCTGGTGGGCATCGCCACCTACCTGCAGCCCGGCGCCGAGGGGCACCACGCCGCCCACCTGGTCGAGATCTACGTGGGCATCCTGGTCGGCGCGGTGACGTTCAGCGGTTCGGTGATCGCGTTCACCAAGCTGCGAGGCATCGTGGGCAGCCGCCCGTTGACGCTGCCCGGGCGCCATGCGTTGAACGCGCTGCTGGTGATTGGGGCGGGGGCGCTGGCGGTGATGTTCCTGGGCGCGGAAGGGACCGACGGGTTGCCCTATCTGCTGGGGATGACGGGCATCGCGCTGTTGCTGGGCATTCACCTGGTGATGGCGATCGGGGGCGGCGACATGCCGGTGGTGGTGTCCTTGTTGAACAGCTACTCCGGCTGGGCGGCGGCCGCCGCGGGCTTCATGCTGTCGAACGACCTGTTGATCGTGACCGGCGCGCTGGTGGGCAGCTCGGGCGCCATCCTCAGCACCATCATGTGCCGGGCGATGAACCGGTCGATCTGGAACGTCGTGTTCGGCGGCTTCGGCGCCGCGCCCAAGGCCAAGGCCGACGGGCCGGCCGCGCCGGTGGGCAAGGTCAACGAGACCACCGACAAGGAAGTGGCGGAGCAGCTGCTGGCGGCGCGCCAGGTGGTCATCGTCCCGGGCTACGGGATGGCGGTGGCGCAGGCGCAGCACGCGGTGAAGGAGATCTCGTCGCTGTTGATCGAGAAGGGCGTGAAGGTTCGCTACGCGATTCACCCGGTGGCGGGCCGGCTGCCGGGGCACATGAACGTGCTGCTGGCCGAGGCCAACGTCTCGTACGAGATCGTGAAGGAGATGGAAGAGATCAACGAAGACTTCGCCCACACCGACGTGGTGCTGGTCATCGGCGCCAACGACATCGTGAACCCCAGCGCGCTGGACGACCCGTCCAGCCCCATCTACGGCATGCCGGTGCTGGAGGTGTGGAAGGCGGCGCGGGTGATCATGCTGAAGCGGAGCATGAACGCCGGGTACGCGGGCATCGACAACCCGCTGGCCTACCGCGACAACACCTACATGCTGTTCGGCGACGCCCGGAAGAGCGTGACGAATTTGCTGACGGATCTACGCGGGTAGGAGGGCGGCGCCTACGCCGATAGCAAGCGCGCCGGTTGATCGTAGAGCGCGCCGCCTTCGCCCATGTCGGTGAGGCGCGCGTCGATCAGCGCGTTGGCGCAATGGCCGGTGCTGCGGTGCCCCCCCTTGGGCACCAGCGCGACATCGCGGCGCTGCGCGGGATCGCAGCGCACGGTCACCCGCATGCGCCCCCGCGCCGTTTCCAGCCAGGCTCCGCCGCCGTCGGGGACGCCGGCCGCCCCAGCCACAGCCGGATGCACGGTGCAGGTCGAAGGGCCGGTCGGCGCCACCGACCATTGCGACGATTGCGCGCGGTCCGTCGACAGCGACATCAAAGTCAACGGGAAATCCTCGGCCGCGTCGGGCGCTGGTGGCGGTGCCCCGATCAGATTCACACGTCCGGTCGCCGTAGGTACCGTGCCGTCCCCGAACAGCACCGTGGGCGACAGGGGATTGCGAATCGCGCCGGCTTCCAGCTTGTCGATCGTCACGCCGGCATCGGCCGCCACGGGCAACACCAGGCGTTCCTTCCATTGTCGGGTGGTGCCGGCCATCCGGTCCCCCAGCCCAACCCGGGTCGCCAGCCCCTGGATGATCTCCAGCTCGCTCCGCACGCCGGCCGGCGGCGGCACCACCGGCGTGGACGCGGCGACGTAGTGGTGCCCGTACGCGCCGATCACGTCATCGTCCTCCAGCAGCGTGCGGGTCGGCAGCACCAGGTGCGCCAGGCGCGCGGTATCGGTCAGGAAGGGGTCCACCACCACCAGCAAGTCACGGCTCCCCAGCGCCCGCGCGACCGTGTCCGCGTCGGGCAGCATCACCACCGGATTCCCGGCGGTCACCCACACCGCGCGCACCGGCGGATCCTTGGCCGCCAGGATCTCGGCGCCCAGCAGCGGCTCGACCAGCGTGCGGGCCGGTGCGCGCGCATCCCCGAAGGACGTTTCGAAGCCCCGCTTCCGGCGAAAGTAGTACGAAGCGCCGCCACCCGGAATTCCGAGGTTGCCGCTCAGGGCGCACAGGGCGTCGATGGCGCGCACCGTGGCACCCCCGTTGGACCGCCGGCCCAGGCCCCAGCCGATCAGGATCGCGGTGGGTCCCGCCGCCAGCCGCGTGGCCAGATCCTCGGCCGCCGCGACCGGCAGGTCGGCGTCGGCGCACCACCCGGCCACGTCCTGCGCGAATGCCATGGCGTGAAACGCGTCCAGGTTGTCGCAACGGGCAGCGGCCGCGTCCGAGACCGCGCCCCGTTCGAACAGACGACGCGCCACCGCCATGGCCAGCGCGAAGTCCGCGCCCGGCCGCGGCTGCCAGTACGCCTGGCACAGCGACGCGGTCTTGTGATGCACGGGATCGATCAAGCACAGCTCGGCGCCGCGGGCCCGCGCTTGCCGGAGCACCGGCACCGTGTGCGGGCTGGACACCAGCACGTTCTTTCCCCACAGCAGGATCTGGCGCGCGTTCAGCAGATCGAACAGATCGTGGCTCTCGCATTCACCGAAGTCGGCCTGTTGTGCCGCTTCACCCGCGCCCGAGCAGATGTCACCGCGCTTGACCGTCACCGGCCCGAAGGAACGGAAGAACAGATCCGGGATCCCCTTCAACAAGCCCAGCGACCCACCGCTGCGGTAATGCAGGATGGCCGCCGGTCCGGATTCGCTGCGGATCTGCAGCAGGCGTTGCGCGGCGAAATCCAGCGCCACTTCCCAGGTCACCGGGCGTTGCACACCGTCCGGACCCCGCAGCAGGGGACTGGTCAGCCGTTCGGGGCCGTATTGCAGGTTCAGAAAGTGGTTGGTGCGCCAGCACAGAAAGCCGCGCGTGACCGGGTGGTCGGGATCGCCCCCCAGCTTGACCACCCGGTCGTTCTGGATCGTCGCGACGATCCCGCACGCGTCAGGGCAGTCGCGATTGCAGATCGTCCGCCGGGTCGTCGTCGCGTCCTCTACCACCGCCATGCCCGAAAACTATCACGGTTGGCGCGCGCGGAAAGGACTCCGCCGTCCTCGCGGCTAGCGGCGATGGAGCGGCGGCGCCTCCGTTCGAACCACCGGCGGCGCGTGCGGCTTGAATCCCAGGAAAGGCTGCCCCTGCCACAACATGGCCCGGGTGGTGAAGACCAACCCACTCTCGAAGGTGATGGTCAACGTATCCAGGCTGTTCGTGATCGAGACGATCCGCTCGCCGGTCAGCCAGCTCCAATCGACGGCACAGCCTCCGTCACTGTTCAGTCCGTGATTCTCCGCCATCGGCATCCCCTCCTCGGCGTCAGGGTAGCGCGTTCCGATTTTAGTACCAGGCCAGACCGCGCGGTGGCAGGTGCGCCGACGGGTTGGAATCGAAGTCCGCGGGAACCGCCGGCTCGCCGGCCGCAGTGAAGACTCGGATGCGCGGCGTGGCCGCGTCGGCGTCCGGCAGGAACACGCGCCCGGTTCCCTTGTCGACCGCCGCGCTGCCCAGGTTGTACGCGGCCCCTTCGGCGACCAGCTTCGCCTCTCCGGTCGCGAGCGACACGCGGAAGAAACGATCCGGCGCGTCGACCGTTCCAAACGGGTCCGCCTTGGTTCCCATCGTTCCCACGAAGGCGGCGTCAGCCAGCACGGCGTTGTAGGCGAAGTTGATCGGCAGTGCGCCCAGCTGCGAGGCCGCGATGGTCTTGCTGACCACCGGCGTGGCGGTGGTCAGATCGAGCTCCACCAGCGCGGCTTCACCGACCATGTCCAGATCGCTGAAGGCTCCGCCGCATGACACATACAGTTTCTTGGTGGCAGCGACGTAGTTCAGTCCCGAGCAGTTCTTCTGCGCGGGCAGCGCAATGGTGCCGGTGACGGTATCGGTGACGGTGTTGATCACCGCCACCCGACCTTCGCCGGTCGCACTGAAGTCGGCGTTGATGCTGTTCAGCGTGACGTAGACGGTGGTTCCCACCAGCACGGCCCGATCCGGACGGGCCTGGGTCACCTCGCCCATCGGACCGGGTGCCGCGTCGGCCGACATCGAGATGCGGCCCAGGACTGTCAGCGCCGTCGGATCGATGATCAGCAGGTCGTCACCGTCGTCGAAATCACCCGGATCGACCGTCGCCTTCGCATTCAGGGCCGAACGGGTGACGTACGCCTTGTGCTCCGAAACGGTGACGACGTCGTGTGGGTAGGCCTTGAATCCGCCCGTGGAAACCGAGACCTGCCCGCGGGCGGCGCAGGTCGACGGATTCAGGAACGTCACCACCGACGACCCGCTGTCGATCAGCACCAACTCTCCACCCGGCTTGGGCTGTGTGGGCAACCCCACGTCGCCGGAAAGCGGCTGCACCAGCCCCGGGTCGGCGGAGGTGCTGCCCGTGCAAGCATCGACCAGGCGACCATCGGCGGGTCGGTACAGCGACAGTCGGCTGGTGGCGTAATCGCTGTGAACGATCGCCAGCGCCGGCGATGCGATGCCGATCCCTTCCAGGACGGGCTCCGACGACTTTGGATCCCCGCAGGCGGTCAGCCCCAGGGCCGTCGCCGAAAGACCGAGCAGGAGAGCCAGACGAAACGGATGACGCGAACCAGGCACAAAGACGACGGTCGACATGACAGGGACTCCTTGGGGACTTCAGTTGGTTTGTGGAGACATCGTCGCCTGGGACCACCCCAGCGTGACGAATACGGAACGACCGGGCAGCGGGTACCCGGGAAAATCCTCGACGCGTGAGTCACCGAGATCCAGCCCGCTGGCCACCAGGCGCAATCCCGAACGCGCGTGTTCGACCGCCATCCCCGCCCCGGCCAGCAGACGGGCCGGGGTGGCGTTGGCGGTGGTGGTCCAGTGATTGCCCGCGGTCGCGTCGAGATCGGCGTAGCCCGATACGGCGAAGGTCGTGGCGGCGATCGGCTGCCGCCATTCTGCGCGACCGTACCCGTGGTAGCGCGGGTGGTGCGCGATCTGGCGATCGCGGTTGGCGGCGACGGCGCTCTTGTCGCGCGCGTCGGTCAAGGTGCCCTGGGTGATCAGCGATAGCCGGCGCCAGCCCGCGCGCAGTTCGACCTCGATGCCCCACACGCGGGTGCGCGCGATGTTCTCGGCGCGGGTGCTGTTGGTGAAGGTTTGCCACGCGATCAGATCGGTCGCCTGGGCACCGAACCCGGTCAATGCCGCCGACAGGGTGCCTTCAGCCCGCACACGTTCGACCGACGCGCCGATGTCGCCGTTCACGCCTCGCTCGGGTCGCAAGATGGGGTTGCCCAGGATGCCCCGGTTGTAGCCATAGAGTTCCGTGAACGAAGGGATCCGCGCATATCGACCCAGGTTGGCGCGCAACGTGACCATCGTGCCCAGCGGACGCAGCAGGCCCAGGCGCAGCGCGGACAGCGCATGGTTCACGGGTGCGCTGGCGGGAAGCTGCTGGCCCAGCACCAGATCGCGCCCGGTGCGGACGTCGCGCGACAGCTCGAGCCGCGCCGACGGGATCACGTGCAGGTTGATCGGCGCCACCAGCCCATCGACCTCGACGCCGGCGCTGCCCACGGTGCGATTCGCGGCGTAGCCCATCGGCATCACCGGATCCAGCTGGTTGTGCGGAACGAACGCCTCGGCCCGCCCCGCCAGCAACGCCGCGACGTGCACGCGTTCCCCCAGGGCCTTCTCCAGATTCAGCGTGGCCCCGGCGGTGCCGGTGAGATCGCGGGTATCGATCGGTATGCCCGCGATCTGGTGCAGCGGATCGTGAAATTCGTCGCGCGTCCCCGCTGCGTAGACCTGCGCGCGCAGCCGGCTGCTGTTCCCCAGATCGTCGCGCGATTCGTAGGCCAGGTGGGCGAGGCCTCGGGCCGACGCCGCGCGCGCATCCGAGCGGAAAATGTTCCGGGTGGGCAACCCCTGAGCCCGCCCGATCGCCAGCCAACCGAGGCGCAGCTCGCGCCGACCGGGCAAGGACAACGTCGCCCGGACCACGCCATCGACCTGCGAAAGATCGTCGTTCTGTCGCGTCGGCGGCTGGAATCCCCCCGGCAGCATCGGCGCCGCGTCCGGGAAGTCGCCGCGCGCGTGCAGCGCGTGCAATCCAGCGTAGACGCGCAAGCGCCCGACGCCCCCGCCTGCGGTCGCATCGGCGAAGGTGGTGCGGAACGAGCCCGCTCCGGCGCGCACCGACGCCCGGGGGCTGCCTCCGGGTGTCTGCGTGGAAATCGAGACCACGCCGCCCAGCGACGATTCTCCGAAGCGCATGGGCGTCGAGCCCCGGTAGACCTCGATCCGCTCGACATCCCCCAGCGGCAACATCGACAAGTCGACCGCGCCGCCGACCGCCTGGTTCAAGGGGACGCCGTCGATGTAGATGCGCACCTCGTCGGGATTCGACCCGCGCAGAGACACGGTGGCGAACGCGCCCAAACCTCCCCGACGGGTGACGTTGGCACCGGGCACCTCCAGCAGCAGCGCCCCCAGATCGTCACGCGCCCGCGGGCTCTGGGCGGGCTGCAAGACCGAAGAGCTGGCCGCCACGTCCTCGCGCGCGGCGCCCGGGGCCGTGCGTGCCGCCGTGACGACCGACTGTGCCTCCTCGGCGACGACCGGAGCCGGCGGCGGCGCAACGGAATCTTCGCCGGACGCCGCGCCCTCGGTTTGCGTCTCCTCAGGGAGCGAAGACTCCGGTTGGTCGTCGGAGGCCTGCGCGCGCGCCGCGGATGCCCAGGCCAGCCACGCCACCATCAGGCCGCCCAGCGTCCAGCGTCCAACGCCGCCCCGGGCCCGGCCTCCGATCGCGGCGAAGCCATGCGCCGCCGTCCGCGCGAACGCGGCATGGAATTGACATCTTGTAGCGCCAGCCCCGCGTCCTTCGCGCAGGGCCGCCCCCCGGCGAAGCAGCATGAAAAAACCCCTCGCTCCACGGAACGAAGGGCTAGAAGCCCGACAGGGCTGCCCCCTTCGTCTCCCGCGAAGGTCAGAACGGTTTTGCCTTGGGTAGGTCTCCTGGCTGGTGATCCGTGCCCTCCCCTTCCCCGTTGCGCGACGAATCGGCATCGAGTGGGATGCGAGGGTCGGTCAAAAACATCACTCACAGTGGCGGGACCGCGCCGGTCTTTCACCGGACTTCCCTGTTACGCCCGTGTGGGCACCCAAAGGCAACTATTGAATTGTCAGCGAACCATCGGAAAACGGGAACGGGAACGGGAACGAAGGGACGGTTCCTATGCAGTCCGTTCGACCCTGTCAAGCAGGACGCCGTGCTGCCACTGACAGACGCGGGCGCGCAGGTCCGCCGGAGGTCTTAGCTGCCGGTCCAGTAACGGACGCGGCCGGTATCGCTGTGCACGAACTGCGAGTGCGGATAGAAGCCCACGCCTCCCAGCCGCAGCGAGCGCACGAAAGCCAGCAACGAACGGGTGGGCACGCCGCGGATCCGGAAGTCGACCGCATGACCCTCGACGTGCTGGCTCTGCCGCGCGACCTGGTGGCCCTTCTTGCGCAGCATCAGGTTGTACTTCGGCGAACGGTAACCCGACACGATCTCGATCCGCCGCGCGCTGAACTTCTTGGCCGCGCGCGCCAGCACGTCGACCAGGCGCGTGTCCATCTGCGTGGCCTGGTTGGTGTAGTGGTCGCGCAAGAACGTATGCACCTGCGTCTCCATCGGATCGCCGGGCAGGATCGGGAACGCCTCGTGCGTCCAGATATTGAACAGGGTCGTCAGCGGCTCGACGCGCACGCCGGGGAAATTCAGCGGCGCCGACAACGCCGGCTTGTCCGGACTCTGGCGACGACGGCTGCTGGCCTTCTTCTCGGCCGCGGCGGCTTCCCGCTGCGCGTTCGCCAGCGCCTCATCCGTCAGATGAAGATCGGGCCGAAGCTCTTTGTCGCGAAACCACGCCTCGCGCTTCGAAAGCGCGCGCGGATCGGCGGGGGTCGCGTGAAGCCCACGGGCCTCCACCTGATCGAACACCTCGCCCAGACTGTTCGGCGTCTCGACACCAACCGCGGGCAGCGGCGTGGAGATGGTAGCGATGAGTGCGACGAGCGAGACCACGTTCGGATTATACCTATCGGCCCGTCGGTGCCCAGAATTGAGCGCTTCGCTACTTGCGGCTGCCGACGGGGGGATTCCTGGAACGGCCGGAATGACGCCCCAGCCCCACCAGCTGGTTCAGCGACCCCGACGAGAAGCCAGCCAGGTCCAGCGCCACGAAGGTGAAGCCCGCCTGCCGCCCCAGCGCCACGATGGCCTCTCGCAGGCCCGGCTCCAGCGCCCGCGGCATGTCCGCCGCATCCAGCTCCAGGCGCGCTATCGCGTCGTGGTATCGCACCCGCAGCTGGCGAAATCCCAGGCCCCGCAGACCGTCCTCGAACCCGTCGACCTGACGCAGGCGCTCGGGTGTGATGGTGGTGCCGTAGGGAAAGCGCGACGACAGGCAGGCCAGTTGGGGCTTGTCCCAGGTGGGCAAGTCCAGCGCGCGGGACAGCGCCCGCACCTCGGCCTTGTTCAAACCCGCTTCCACCAGCGGATGGCGAGCCCCGTGTTCGTTGGCGGCGTCCAGACCGGGGCGGTGATCGCCCAGGTCGTCCAGGTTGGTCCCCAGCAGGACCGTCGCTAGACCCAACGCCGCCGCACGCGGTCGCGCTAGCTCCATCAGCTCGGCCTTGCAGTGGTAACAGCGGTTGGTGGGGTTCGGGGCAAAGCCCGGGCGTTCCAGCTCGTGCGATTCCGCGACCTCGTGGCGCACGCCCAGCAGCGCCGCCAGCTCGACGGCGTCGCGGCGCTCGCTGCTGGCCATCGTCTCGGACGCCGCCGTCAGGCCCACGGCCCGCGCGCCCAGGACGTCGTGCGCCACCCGCAACAACAACGTCGAATCCACACCGCCCGAGAAGCACACCAGCGCCGACCCACACTCGACCAGCACCGCGCGGAGCCGGTCGTACTTGGCCGCCAGCGCGGCGTCGATGTCCCCGGAAAGGGCGACGGTAGAAGGCGCGCTGCCACCGTTCATCACGGCGTCAACCTTACCACCTCGGCGCCTGCCACCGCGGCGGCCACCTCGGCAGGCAAGTCCAGCGTGCTCTCGGCGTGCTCGGCATCCTTGGTGCGCGCGGCGGTGGCCGGATGGCGCGGCAGGAACAGCGAACAGCAGTCGTCGAACGGCAGGATCGACGTTTCGAAGGTCCCGATCCGTCGTGCCAGCGCGATGGTATCCACCTTGTCGTAGGTAACCAGCGGCCGCAGGATCATGTGGCGCGCCGCGGCCTGGATGGCGGTCAGGTTTTGGACGGTCTGGCTGGCGACCTGGCCCAGATTTTCGCCCGTGACCAGCGCATCGGCATCCATGCGATCGGCCAGCACGTCCGCGATGCGCATCATCATGCGGCGATACAGCACCACCGCCAGCTCGGCCGGACCCGCATCGCGCACGCGCTTCTGCGTCTCGGTGAAGGGAACCACGGTGATCGAATCCAGCGCCTGCCACCTGTGCAGGATCTTCCCCAGCGTCATCACCTTGTCGCGGCTCTTCTCGCCGATGTAAGGCGGCGAGTGAAAGTAGACGGCGTCCAGGGCCAGGCCGCGCTTGGCCGACAGCCAGGCCGCCACCGGGGAATCGATGCCTCCCGACAGCAGCAGCAACGCGCGCCCCGACACGCCAACCGGCAAACCGCCGGGCGCCGCGCGCTCGCCGCCGTAGACGAACGCGCGCCCGGCTGCCACCTCCACGCCGACCGCCAGCTGCGGGGTGTGCACATCGACGCGCAGGCCGGTGGCCGCGATGACCTTGGCGCCGATGTCGCGGGCCAGGTCCAGCGAGGTGCCAGGAAACTGCTTGTCCGTGCGACGTCCTTCGATCTTGAACGTCTTCACTCCGCCCGTGTCGCGCGCGGCGGCGGCGACCGCGATCGCGGCCCGGCTCATGGCTTCCATCTCGGGCGCCACCACCGTGGCGACGGAGATCGAAACCAGCCCGAACACTCGCTCCAGGCGAACCGCGGCGTCCTCGGCAGCCTGCTCGTCGGGAACGTGCACCAACACGCGGCCGTGGACCGGATCGACGCGCGCGCCCGGAACGTCGCGGATGGCGGCGCGCATGTTCCGGTGCAGCGTCTCCTCGAAGCGCTTGCGATTCCCGCTCTTCAGAAACAGCTCGCCGAATCGGCAAAGGATGACCCGGCTCATGGGGAGCCGCTTCTTAGCTGGTTCGCGGGGGGTTCGCCACCCGGGCGCTGCGGTTCCCTACTCTGACAGCTCCCCGACCGCGCCCGCCAGCGCGGCGACCGCCGCATCAACATCCTCCGCGGTCGACTGACGCGAGAGCGAAAAGCGCAGCACCGCCGTGTGGTCATCCACGCCCACCGCCTTCAACACGTGGCTGGGACCGCTGGTCTTCGAGGCGCACGCCGAGCCCGCCGACACGAACACCCCGCGCGCCTCCAGCGCGTGCAGCAGCGGCTCGGCGGGCAGGCGTGGGAACGCCAGCGACGCAATGTGGGCCGCGCGTGCGCCTCCGGTCACCGTCGGTCTCGCGCCGGGCACCGCCGCCAGGATGCCGGCTTCCAGGGCATCGCGCAGCGCCGCGATGCGGTCGGGGGTGCCCGCGCGGAGGGCAGCGCTGGCCAGCCTGGCCGCCTGGCCGAAGCCAACGATGGCCGGGACGTTCTCGGTGCCCGAGCGCAACCCGCGCTCCTGGCGCCCGCCATCCCACAGCGCCGCCACGCGCGCGCCCGGACGCAGCCACAGCGCGCCGACGCCCTTCGGCCCGTGCAGCTTGTGGGCGGACAGCGCGATGGAATCCGCGCCCAGCGTGCCCGCCCGGACCGGCAACAGCCCGAACGCCTGCACGGCGTCCACGTGCAGGTGCGGGCGGCGGATTCCTTCCCGCGCCGCGAAGGCGTCCAGCGCGCGCGCGACCTCGGCGACCGGCTGCACTGTCCCGAGTTCGTTGTTGACCAGCATCAGCGCGACGACCGCGGTGTCGCGGCGCAGCCGGCTGGCGATGGCCTCGGCCGCCACCACGCCGGTCGCGGGCTCGGGAAGGACGGTCGACAATTCGAAGGCACGTTCCGTGGCCAGCTTCTCGGCGTTGCGGAGGACGGCCGCGTGCTCGATGGCCGACGTGATCAGGTGGCGCCCCCGCGCAAGCGCCGCCGCCCCCAGCACGCCCAGCGCGTTGGCCTCGGTGCCGCCGCTGGTGAAGATCAGCTGCCCCACGTCCGTACCCAGCGCCTTCATCACGGCGGCGCGCGCTTCTTCCAGCGCGCGGGTCGCCCCCGCCCCGTGGCTGTGCGCCGACGACGGGTTCCCGAACCAGCGCGTGGCCGCGTCGGCCATCGCCTCCAGGACCTCGTCGGCGGGCCGGGTCGAGGCGGCGTTGTCCAGGTAAAGCGTCGCAGGCTGCATGGGGGGTGCGCGAGCATAGCGCGGGCCGCTCTCGTGACCGTGTCCGCGGTGATCCGCGCGCTCAGCGAAGCGGGTTTGCGTCTAGAACGACGAGGCCCGGCGTGTCGGCCTGTCCGTGAGGCGATTTCGGTGCAGGTGGTCCGCCAGCGCGCAGAGCGCTCTTAGCTCGTGCAGACGTCCAGCCACCGCCGCTGCGAAGGATGGCTGCGGCCGCGGGCGCTCCTGGGCCAGGCGCCTCCGTGCCGCGTCATCCCGCTCTGCAACATAAAGGCGCCGAAGCGCCTGCAGTCGGTCGGCGAGCCCGGAAGGCAGAGCCTCCGCCCGACGTTGCGCTCCTGGGGTCGCGCCCAGCCCGCCCGCGCCATCACGCGCCATCGACCGACTCCAGCTTTTCGATATCGGCCAGATCTTGCTGCCGTCCGGCCAGTCGTTTCATACGAAGGAGAATGTCGCGAGACACCACGACAAGGGTCCCTTCCGGAAGCGTAACTTCGATCCGATCGTCGAGGAACCCCGTGAAGGAAGACGTGGCGAGGAGAAAGTCGACGATCAGATGGTCGGCCCCCACGACCTTGCTGACCCGCTGGACGTGTCGTTCCTTGGATGTCCCCTCGTCGAAAACCATCGGGAGCGCCGCGAACAGGTAGCCGAGCGGACGAATCACCTCCAGCGCGCGGGGCAAATCTTCGGGCGCGACCAACACGTCGATGTCCTTCGTCGAACGCGTGGCTCCGTGCATCGTCACAGCGACGCCGCCGCAGATAGCGTGACGCACCCCCGCGCCCAGCAGGGCTGCCGCGATCGCGTGCAGTTCATCGACGAGATTCACGGCAGAAACGGTAGCACGGCCGCCACCAGCCTCATTCCGCCCGGCCGTCGCAGGGAAATCGCCTGCAAGCACCGGCCTTTACGATGGTATCGGGCGGACGGACCATGGGCGCTGATGGGTGAAATCCCCCGGCCGCCAAGCTGGCCCGGGCCCCGTTTTTGGGTTAAATCCACGGGGTGAACGAGATCGGCGCGCGCGCCAAGAAGATCCTGCACGCTGTCGTGTCGGAATACCTGGCGACGGGCGACGCGGTCGGTTCCCAGACCGTGACCCGCCGCTACGCCCTGGATGTGTCAGCAGCGACCGTTCGCAACGTCATGGGCGATCTGGAGGACATGGGCCTGCTGAAGCACACCCATACCTCGGGGGGGCGTATTCCCACCGACCGCGGGCTGCGGTACTACGTCGACACGCTGCTCCGGATCCGCAGCCTGTCGGCCGGCGAACAGGACGAGATCCGGGAACGCCTGCAGGGTTCCGGCGAACGGCCGGATCTGATGCAACGCACATCGAAGCTGCTGCGCGAGCTGTCGCACCTGGCCGTGGTGGTGCAGACCCCGCGGCCCGCGTCCGACGTGATCGATCACATGGAGTTCGTGCGGCTGCGCGAGGGGCAGTTGCTGGCCGTCATCGCCACCTCCACCGGACACATCGAAAACAAGCTGGTGCCGGTCGAGTTCGTGGTCGACGGGCCAGAACTGGAACGCATCAACAACTATCTGAACGATCTGGTCGGCGGCCTGACGCTGGAAAAGTTGAAGTCTCGCCTGGCCGAAGAGATCAACCGCGGGCGTGGGGAACACGATCAATTGGTGACGCGCGCGTTGGCGCTGGCCACGGCAGCCGTCCCGCAGACCCAGCCGCAGGTGTTCGTCGACGGGCAGTCGAACCTGCTGTCCGGCGATACCGACCTGGAACGCGCCAAGGTCTTGCTGCGTACGCTGGAAGAGAAGGACATGCTGGCCAAGCTGCTGGACAAGACGCTGACCGAGCCGGGCATCTGCGTGTTCATCGGCGCCGAGGCGAACCTGGCCGACCTGACCGACGTGTCCGTGGTGGCGGCCCCCTATGGCGGCGACGATCATCCGCTGGGTACCATCGGCGTGATTGGCCCGTCGCGCATGAACTATTCGCGCGTGATCTCGCTGGTGGACTTCACGGCCGAGATGATCACACTTTCGCTGAACAAGACCTGACCAGACCCAAGAACGAACGAACGACCGACCGACCCGATCGATGGAGGACACCAAAGTGAGTGACGAGCAGCAAAACGGACGCGACCCGAGGGCCGGGGACGCTGGTGGAGCGCCAGCTGTCGACGGAGCGGGGGCGAAGGCGTCCGCGATCCAGACTCCGGAGGAACGCGTGGCGGCGCTGACGGCCGAGCGCGACGAAATGAAGGACCGCATGCTGCGCATCGCGGCCGAGTTCGAGAACTGGAAACGCCGCGCCCGCAAGGAGCAGGACGACGGCGAGGCGAAGGTTCGCGAGTCGGTCCTGCGCGACATGCTGGACGTGATCGACAATCTGGAACGCGCGGTGGGCGCCTTCGGCGAAGGCGCAAGTGTGGCCCCTGGCGCGCCCGCGCCCGACGCGGCCGCAGTCTTGAAGGGCGTGGCTCTGGTCCTGCGCGTCTTTCAATCCAAGCTGGAACGGCACAACGTGAAGGCATTCGCGTCGCGCGGCGAGCCGTTCGATCCCCGTTTGCACGAAGCGATTTCGCGGGTACCGACCGCAGAAGTACCGGCAGGTTCAGTGGCGGTCGAGTTGCAACGCGGTTATCGCATCGGCGACAAGCTGCTGCGGCCGGCGATGGTCAGCGTGGCCGTCGCCCCGGCAAGCAGCGAGCAAACCGCGGGGGATGCGGACGCTTGAATCCCCTGCTGGGGATTGATTTCGGGACGACGAATGCTGCCGCCGCCCTGGTGTTGGGTCGCGACGTGAAGGTCGTGCCCCACGCCGGCGGGGCGTTGACGATTCCCGCCGTGGTGGCGATTCCTCCGGTAGCGGTGGGGGGACGGCCTGTGGTGGGAGCCGAGGCCCAGGCGGTCGGCGTCCGTCATCCCGAACGTTGCATCACCACCATCAAGCGCCTGCTGGGTCGCAAGATGGAGACGCCGGAGGTTCGTCACCAGCGCCAGGAAGTGCCGTACGAGCTGGTGATGGCAAAGAATGGCGACGCGCGCATCCGCGTGGGCCGGCGCCACCACGCTGCGCCCGATCTAGCGGCGTATGTTTTCGGGGCCCTGCGCCAGGCGGCCGAGGCCATGGCGGGCACGGCGGTGACGGCGGCTGTGCTGGCGATCCCGGCCGACTTCAACGATCTGCAACGCCAGGCCATCCGCGACTCGGCCCGCATCGCCGGGCTGGAAGTGGTCGGCGTGATCACCGAGCCCGCGGCGGCTGCGCTGGCGTCGGGAATTTTTCCGCTGGAGCGGGCACGCGACAAGAAGGAACACCGGGTTCTGGTCTACGATCTGGGGGGCGGCTCGTTCGACGTCGCGGCCTTGCTGGTGCGGGACCAAGGCGTCGAAGTGCTGGCCAGCGGTGGCGATGCATTCCTGGGGGGCGAGGACTTCGATCAGCGCGTCGTCTCTGACGTGTGCGAACAGTTCATGAAGGCCGGCGGTGGCGATCTGCGGCGTGAGCGCCTGTTGCTTCCCCGGTTACGCGCCGCCGCGGAGTGGGCCAAGCGCCAGCTATCGACGGTGGAAAGCGTGACCATCCAGCTGCCCGAGCTGATGGCGCGCATGCCGACCGGGGTCACCCTGACGCGCGAGCGCTTCGAAAGTTTGACCCAGGATCTGGTCGATCGGACCGTCTGGCCGTGTGAGCGCGTCCTGAACGACGCGAAGTGGTCGGTGGAGGACGTCGAGACGCTGATCATGGTGGGCGGACAGACCAACGCGCCTCGCGTGCGGGCCCACATCGCTGAATGGCTGGGCAAGGCGGCGTTGCCCAGCCAGGCCCCCGAATCGTTGGTGGCGCTCGGCGCGGCCCACCACGGCATCGCTCTGCTGGCGGGCCCGAAGCGACGCAAGGGACAGGTCGCGATCTCGGAGGCGACCTGCCTGTCCCTGGGAATCGAGAGCGCGGGAGGCGTTCTGACGCGACTGATCCCGAAAGGCGCTCCCCTGCCCGCGCGCCATTCCCAGGTGTTCTCGACGGCGGCCGACGGCCAGGCCCACATCACGATTCATCTGCTGCAGGGTGAACGGGAGATGGCGACCGACAACGACAGCATCGCCCACCTGCAAATCGGTCCGCTGGCCCCCGCGCCGAAGGGCCAACCCCAGATCGAGGTCGAGATCATGACCGACGGCGGTGGCCTTCCGCGCGCGGCCGCCCGCGATCTCGCGACCGACGAGCCCGTGGCGGTGCGCATCCGCCCGAGTGGCGGCCTGACCGAAGCCGAGTTGGTGGCGCTGACGGCGATTCACGCAGGCGTGGGCAACCCGGCCGGCGGGGGCGACGACGCCGCGCGCCCCGAGGTCGTGTCGTTCGGCGGCGAATCCGGGCCCATCGACACCCGTTCGGGCCGCTCGAAAGAGCAGAGGGGCTGACCCCTGGCCCGCGACTACTACGACACCCTCGGGATCTCCCGCGGCGCTTCCGACGCGGAGATCAAGGCTGCGTATCGAAAGCTGGCCCTGCGCTTTCATCCCGATCGCAACCCCGGCGATCCCGTCGCCGAGGATCGTTTCAAGGAAGTGTCGACGGCCTACGCGGTCCTGTCGGATGTGGACAAACGCTCGCACTACGATCGCTTCGGATCGCTGGGGGCCGACGGCAATCCCTTCGCGTCCGCCAACGTCACCAGCGCCACGGATTTCTTCGACGCGATCTTCGGCGATCTGCTGGGCCTGGGCCGGCGCAAGAGCAGCGCCGGTCGCGACCTGCGCTACACGCTGGAGATCGAGTTCGAGGAGGCGATGCTGGGCGCCAAGAAGGCCATCGCGTTCGATCGGTCCGAGGACTGCGGGACCTGTCGCGGGACCGGCGCCAAGGGCGGGGCCACGGGTCTGATGACCTGTGGCAGCTGCGGCGGCGAGGGCAAGCTCCGCCAGAAGACCGGTCTGCTGGGGGGGCGGCGCGACTGCCTGGTGTGCGGTGGCATGGGCGAGGTGCCGCGCGTACGCTGCGAGGTCTGCCAGGGCGCGGGGCTCGTCGACAAGCGGCGCGTCTTCGACGTATCGATTCCGCCCGGCACGGCCACCGGTTCCACCCAGCGCGTGCCCGGCGAAGGCTCGCCGGGGCGGCGCGGCGGCCCCGCCGGGGACCTGCACGTGGTGGTGCGCGTGAAGCCGCACGCCTTCTTCACGCGCGAGGGTGACGTGTTGCTGATCGAGCTGCCGCTGACGTTCAGCGAGGCCGCGCTGGGTGGCGAGGTCGATCTGCCGATCCTGGACGGCACCGTGCGCATGAAAATCCCGGAAGGCACGCAGTCGGGGTCGGTGTTCCGACTGCGGGGCAAGGGAATCCCGCGGCTGGTGGGCGGCCGCGGCGATTGCCATGTCCGCACGGTGATCGAAACACCGACCGCGCTGGACGCGGAGACGCGGGAGCTGCTGACGCGGCTGGGTTCGGCGCTGGACCGCACCACCGACGCGGGCATGCCCCGCCGACAGGCGATTCGCGACGCCGTCGCCAAGCGCGTCGCCGCGGCGGCGCACCCCGATGCCGACACGGCCACGTCCGACGCGGCTCCCCCCTCGACGGCCGAAGGTTCGCGCGGCTGACCATGGCCAACCCAGCACCCGAACGGCGCGCCAGCGCGCTGGTTCCCGCGGCCTTGTTCCTGATGACGTTCCTGACCACCACGGCCTCGGGCGCGATTCGCCAGCACCCCGGCGTCGATTTTCCCGGCTGGCAGATCCTGTTCCCGGTGGCGGCGATTCGCCCGATCTCCGATGGCCTCTCGTACTCGGTCCCGCTGATGCTGATCTTGCTGTGCCACGAGCTGGGCCATTATTTCGCCGCCAAGGCGCACGGGGTGGCGGCGTCTTTGCCGTATTTCATTCCGCTGCCGCCACTGTTCGGCCTCGGCACCATGGGCGCGGTGATCGGCATGCGCCAGGTGACGGACAACCGGCGCAAGCTGATCGACATCGGCGCGGCGGGCCCGCTGGCGGGCCTGCTGGTGGCGATCCCGGTCATTCTCTATGGGCTGTCACTGTCACCGGTGGGCGATCTGCATCCAGGCGGCATGCAGGAAGGCAACTCGCTGCTGTATGCGCTGCTGAAGTTCGTGTCCAAGGGCGCGTTTCTTCCGGACGGCACGCGCGATGTCTTGCTGCACCCGACCGCCTACGCCGGCTGGACCGGCTTGCTGATCACGATGATCAACCTCTTGCCGATTGGCCAGCTCGACGGTGGGCACATCGCGACCGCCTACTTCGGCAACGGCTACGCGCGGTTCTCGCGACGCGTGTACCAGGCGCTGCCGTTGGTGGCCGTGGCCGTCTTCGGGTGGGTGCTGTTCGTCGTACGCCGTGAAGCCCACGGCAACCAACACGCCACGCTGGGGAACCTGGCGGCCATCGCTTTGCAAGGCGCCACGCCCTGGATGGTGTGGTGGCTGATGGTGACGCTGGTCAAGCGATCGAGCGGCTCGGTGGACCATCCGCCGGTCGACGCCCGCGCGCTCACGGGCAGCCGCCGCGGTCTGTTCTGGCTGATGGTGCTGGTGTTCGGCGTCCTGCTGATGCCGGTGCCCATGCGGGTCAGCCTGGCGGGTAAGGATCTGCCCGCCCCGCCTGCCGCCACCACGGCGCCGGCTCCGTGAGAAGGTCTTGGTCGTGCCCTCCCCCTTCGCGGACCAGCTCGACGACACCGGCGAGGCGCTGTGGCGCGCGGTGCAGGCAGCCTGGGATGCGCCTGCGGCCCACGACGCCTTCGTGGCCCACGCCTTCGCCAGCCACCAGCTGGTGGGCGCGGCCGCCCGCTACCGCGCCCACCAGGCCCTCCACCCCGACGACGCGACGGCGCGCCAGATGATCGCACGCATCGGCATCCTGGCGACGCAGGCCCTGCGGCCATCGCCCCGCCCCGCGGCGCCGTTGACGCGGTCGCCGTTCTTTCTGACCGTGGTGGTGGTGGCCGCGCTGGCGGGCGCCTTGTTCGGAATCTTCTACGGAGCCGGTCGATGAAGGTCCCCGACTTCGACATGCCCCTGGAAGAGATCCGGCGCAGCTTGCAGGCCGTTCGCCGACCGTTGCGCATCGCCGTGATCCGTTCCCAGAACCCGTTCAACATCGGCGCCATCATCCGCGTGGCGCATTCGTTCCTGGTGCGCGAGATCCTGCTGATCGGCAACGAGCGTTACTACGAGCGCGCCGCCATGGGGATGGCCCGCTACGAGAACATCGTCGAACTCCCCGACGAGGCCGCTTTCCTCGAACGTGCGCGCGCCGAAGACTGGAACCTGGTGGTGTTCGAGAAGGAGGTCGCGACGGCCGATCTGTGGCACGCGGATTTGCCCGCCGACTGCGTGATGGTGTTCGGCAGCGAGGCCGAAGGCGTGCCGCCGGCGATCGTCGCGGCCGCCCAGCTGGTGGTGGCGATCCCGATGTACGGGATCAACCATTCCTTCCCGGTCACGGTCGCGGCCGGCATCGCGATGGCCGAGTGGACCCGGCGGCACTACGTCTAAAGGCGATCCAAGATCGCCAGCGCCTCGAGATGCGGGGTATGCGGCAGCATGTCGAAGGGCGTGATGTCGCGCGTGCGGTAGCCCTTCTGTTGGAGGATCTCCAGATCGCGGAGCAAGGTCTCGGGCGCGCAGCTCAGGTACGCGATGGTGCGGGGCTTGAGCGCGGCGACGGTGTCCAGGACCGCGCGCGCGCACCCTTTGCGCGGCGGATTCAGCACCACCACGTCGGCAATTGACTCGCGCGCCAGCTGTGCGGCCACATCGCCCGCGACGAAGCGCGCGTTGGTGACGCCATTCAGGATGGCGGACGCCACCGCATCGTCCACCGCCGCCGGGTGTTCCTCGATGCCGATCACCGCCGCCGCGCGCGGCGCCAGCGTCAGCGCGATGCCGCCCACGCCGGCATAGGCGTCGATCACCCGTTCGTGCCCCGTCAACGCGACGGCGTCGGCCAGGCGCGCGTAGGCCGCCGCCGCGACCTGACGGTTGGCTTGCAGGAAGGCCCGCGACGATACCCGCAGCCGCACGTCGCCGATGCGATCCTCCACCGTGGGGTCCCCTGCCAGCGTGCGCTCGTGCGGCCCGAAGATCGCATTGCCGCGCGTGGGGTTCACGTTCTGAACCACCCCAACGATCGCGGGATGGGCCGCGCGCAAGGCAGTCACCACCGCTTCGCCCGCCGGGAAATCGTCGGTTGCCGTCACCAACGTGACCAGCACCGCGCCGTCGGCGCTGACCCGCAAGATGGCATAGCGAAGCACCCCGGTCAGGCGGACCTCGTCGTACGACCGGACACCGTGGCCGATCAGCAGGTCACGCAGTGTCGCGGCCACGTCGTCGAGCGGCGGCTGGGCGACCGCACATCCCGTCAGATCGACGACCACGTGACTGCGCGGCGCATAGCCGCCGAGAATCAATCGGCCTGCGTGATCGCGTCCGGCCACCAGCTTGGATTTGTTGCGGTAGCCCAGCGACGCGGGCGAGGGCACCGCGGGTTGGATGACCACGCCCGCCAGCGCCGGCGACGCGGCAAAGCGCGCTCGGAAGGCGGCGTCCTTCCAGGCGACCTGCGCCGGATAGTCGAAGTGTTGCAGCACGCAGCCGCCGCACGGCCCGTAGGCCGCGCAGGCAGGCGCGACCCGCGCCGGCGATGGAACCTCGATCTGGCGCAGCAGCGCCCAACCCACTGGCCGGTGGTGGGAGACGTGATCCAGGCACGCCGTCACGGTCTCTCCCGGAAGCGCCCCCTGAACGTGAAGCTCCAGGCCCGCGTCCGAAGGCGGCAGCGAAGACGAAGGCACGACGACACCCACCCCTGCGCCGTCGTCGTCCAGATCGTGCAGGACGATCCGCAGGTCGTCCCCGACCTTCACGACGCCCCGGTGGCGGTGTCCACGGTCGCGCCCAAGGCCAGAGCCATCTTTGGCAACGACACCTCGTAGCGATAGGCGGTGTTCATGTGTCCGTCGTCGAACTCCTGATGTTCGACGGTTATGCCGTGCGCGCGCATGCGGGCGGCCATCACACGCGCGCCCACGTCCAGGGCCCACTCGTCGCGCGTGCCGGCATCCAGGTACACCAGCCGCATCATCTGCAGGGCCTCGACGTGGGTAGCGATCAGCTCGACGGGATCCCAGGCCTTGAAGCGCTTCCAAACGGCGTCCACCAGCTCGCCGGTCGCGAGGTCGAACGGCAGCGCGAAGCCGTGGGGGACGGTGGGATCGGGGGCGTACGCGGCCGCCACCGCCAGCATCATGATGGTCGCGATGTCCTCCGACCGCTTGGTGGCCGCCGCGTCGAAGTGCCGCAAGAAGCCCTCGATTCCGCCGTGATGGCGCAGGACCCGGAATGCCTTGGGGATGTCCTGGGTCATCGACAGCTCGAAGTACGCGTCACCGGCGTGGCTGGCCACCGCCGCGAACAGGCTGGGATGCCGCATGGCCAGCACCAGCGCGCCGAAGCCCCCCGACGACTTGCCACCGATCCCGCGCGCGTCGCGCGTGGCGATGGTCCTAAAGCGCGCGTCGACGGCGGGAATCACCTCGCGACACACGTGCGTCTCGTAGCGGCCACTGGCATCGGAGTCCAGGTACTGGCTGCCGCCGAAGCGCGTGAAGCAATCGGGCGCCACCACGATGACCTCGCCCATCTGACCGGCCGTCATCAGGCGCGACAAACGATCGCCGAGCGATGGTTGCCAGGGTGTCCCCTGAAAGAGCCCGGCGCCGGTGCCGGTGAAGCCCGCCAGCCAGTAGATCACGGGATAGCGACGCGCGGAATCGCGATCGTAGGACGGCGGCAGCCACACCGGAAACGAACGGCGCGCGGGATCACCGAGGCGGTTCGCGGCCAGCGCCGCGCTGTCAATGGTCAGCGACTCCAGTCGTCCGGTGGGAAGCACGGCCGAACGGTACCAGGAGACACGGCGGGTTGCCGGGAGGCTTGTGCGGGCGTTCGTCAATGGGTCCTTCCGGGCCGCGGGGCGGGGGCCGTCATCGTCATAGGGTGTCGTCGGTTAGTCATATGACTAGCGTCTGACCACCCAGGGGAGCGACCTCAGGTGTCGTCCCTACTATGCATAATAAATTCAATAACTTACGCGTGGCACGCTTGGTGCTCAGGTGGGGAGCGTTCACTCAAAAAAACAAAACGCCTCACGGAGCTACACCATGACGATCAAGAACTCTCTCGGAACCGTTGCCGCCCTCGCCACCTTGGCCATCACCTTGAGCAGCGGCAAGGCCCAGGCGGGGCTCAACTCCGTCAACGGCCTGAACTCCGTCAACGGCCTGAACTCCGTCAACGGCCTCGGCTCTCACAACGGCCTCAACTCCGTCAACGGCCTCGGCTCTCACAACGGCCTCAACTCCGTCAACGGCCTCGGCTCTCACAACGGCCTCAACTCCGTCAACGGCCTC
>Ga0207670_10000107_pt1 | contig 57353 bp, 98 predicted proteins | sample KBSS23HmetaG_FD_184339 | JGI IMG/M metagenome (GOLD analysis project Ga0207670, IMG submission 184339) | Switchgrass rhizosphere microbial communities from Kellogg Biological Station, Michigan, USA - KBS S2-3H metaG (SPAdes) (version 2) | ecosystem: Host-associated > Plants > Roots >... | reverse complement strand
CCCTGCCCGTGTCGAGGGCCGGCGCTGTCGCCACCGGCACCCGGTTCATCACGTACTCGCACCACCAGCGGAACGGGCAGTTGATGAACGACTGCACGCTGCTGACGTTGACGCGACGTATCTTCACTCTCCTGCCTGCCTTTCCAGCCAGTCCGGGGCAGCCATGCAGTCCGGCTTGTGAATCTCGGTCTCGCCGACCTTCCACTCTGCCTCGTCGGCATGGCACATGCAGTCGCACGACCAACGCCGCTCTTCCTCCGTGACCCGTACGCCCGCCACGTAGATGCAGGTGGCGAGCATGTGCCGACGGTAGGCCTCGTGCAGCTTCTGTGCGGCCTCGACCAGATTCACCACCGATCGGTTGCCCCAGTGGCCCTCGATCCGGACGTACTCTCCGGGCTGGTAGCCGTACTGACGCTGTAGCCGTTCGAGGTTACTCTCCACTCGGCTCCTCTTTCGGGTTGAGGTGGCCCGCATCGCCCAGCGGGATCGCACCGTCCTCGATGAGGCCGGCCAGCATGTCGGCCTTGGCCCCGGCGATCTTCGGATCGGTGTCGCCCGACGCCCGACGCAGAGGCTCACCCGGATTCACGGCGAGTGTCTCGGCAACGATGTCACGGACACCGACCGGCAGACGATCGTTGGCCGCATACTCCTGCGCCTCGGCCTCGGCCTGCAACTTGCGAGACAGGCCCTCGTTCTCCATGAAGTTCAGGGCCGCGTCCTCTGCACGCTCCAACTCGGCATCGCCGGGAGCCTCGACCTCGGTGTCGGTCTTCAGCAACTCGGGCTCGGGCAGAACCATCGCGAACTGCTTCTGGAGCACGACGCCAGCCTTCGCCTGCGACGGCAGGATCGAGATGACGCGCCAGCCCTGACCGTTGTTGAGCACCTCGCTCAGGAACTCGCCGAGGTTCAGCCGGGTCCCGTCCTTCAGGACCTTGCCGTGCGAGTCGTACTCGCGCGTGAGCGACCAGAACTCGTCGACCATGTCGACCCATGCCGGGCCCTGCGGCGTGTCCCGGTAGGTCGCCGTCTTGTAGTGATGGGCGATCTCGTACTTCAGGTCGTAGGCCGACCAGTCGACATCGCTGCCCTTGTTGGTCGCGCCCTTCTCACCGGCAACCGCCTCGCTGCCGGACTCGGTCTCGGCCTTCGGGGCCGCCGCCTGCTGCGAGACGAAGGCCTTGATCTGGGCCCGCTGCTCCTCGGTCAGGCTCGACTCGATCTGCTCGGGCGTGATCTCGACTTCGGGGGTCGGGTTCTGGGTCTCGTCACTCACTGGTGTTCTCCTTTTCGATGATGCTGACGTTGAGATGGCCGACGACGTAGGTTACGAAGTCGGTCTCCTTGCATTCGTAGTTGTACAGGCCGAGGAACTTACGGAAGTCCTCGACCTCACCGGGCATGACCCAGATGTGAAGCTGCGCGTCCTCCGGGTCCTCGGTGGCGGTCAGGTAGAACTGGGTGTCTGCCGGCAGCATGTCGATCAGTTCGATCGCCTTCAGGATGCTCCGGCGTTGGAGCGGGAAGTGCCGTACCTTCGTCATAGTTCCTCGCGAGGCTCGAAGGTGCGGCCGGGCGGCCACTCGAAGCAGTACTCTTCGTCCTTGATGTGGGTGGTGTAGCCGCTCCGCCGGAGGGCTGGGAGGAGTGGGGACTTCTTCTGCGGCTCGGCAACGCGGAACCAGACGTCGCTGCCCTGTCCGGCCCATGCCGCCCACTGGATGACTTCCTCGTACTCGTCGATCGACATCATGCTCGTCCGCTGCATCGCGATGCGGGCGAACCAGTGCTCGGCCTCGGGCTCCCGCCACATGTGGAGCAGGATCAGGGGCGACTTCTCCCAGATGCCGTCCTCGTCACGGTGGAAGTTGTACCAGACTTCGTTCTCGGTGTTGGGCCGCGCAGGCGAGAGCCGGGGCCACAGCTTCATGGTCGGTCGGGTCAGGGTCCAGCACCGGTCGGCCCAGACGAACTCCTCGTACGGCTGGAGCGAGGACGAGAGCCACTTCTGGTCGCCCGCATACTCGCGGCCCCAGAAGCCCAGCTTCGTCTTGTCGTTCGGGACGACGAGGACGTGCCCATCGAGCGGCTCCTGACCGGGAGCAGTCCAGAGCATCCCGAGGAACGGCGTCATCACGCGGCCGATGATGGGCTTGGGGTGCGGCAGCTTCCCGGCGATCGAGCGCATCTCGTCGAAGGCCCGAGGCAGGAAGATGTCGTCATCGTCCTGAGCCACGATGTAGTCGCCCATGACATGCTTGACGCCGTAGTTGCATTGGTCATGGCCCCATGTTCTCGTCTTCTGCGTCGCGACGTATCGGAAGGGCGGCCCGAACATGTCGACCACATCCTTCGAGGGCTGGTGGTAGCCGTCGCCAACGATGATGATGTCGTCGCCCGGGAGCAGGCCCTGCACCTTGATGCTGTTGAGGGTGCGGAGGAGGCTCAGTCGCCCGGGCGTAGGTATAAAACAGCCAATGTTGGGTCTCGTCACTTGCGCCTCCTTTTCCACGTTCGATCCATGTGACAGTTAGCGCAGACGACATCGCACTTAGCTATTTCTCTTAGTAGCACCTCTGGCGAATAGTCTATGCAACCACTGATATTGAACTTCTTCCGGCCCCGAACATGGTCGAACTGCATTATGTGTGGTTCGTATTGAATACCACAGTCGGTACAGGGCTTCGCCTTGTGAGTATTTACCAGAGCACGTCGTTCGGCTCGATACCGGGCTTTATGCTCCCGAACCGCAGCGGGATTTTTCGCTTGCCACTTCTTGTTCCGAGCACGATAAAGAGCCTTGTTCTTCTGGTAGTACTTTTTTGCCCATGCTGCTCTACGGGCGGAAGTCATTCGCTACCGCAATGATTCTCTGTATATCTTCCATTGTACACCACCAGCCGTTTGGCAGATTACATTGGTTGTTGTCGAACCACTCGATCATGCCGAGGCCACGGACCGGGCCGATGAAGCCCGGGTGCGTATCGCCTCGCCGATGGACACGGGAGCAGCCGACGCCGTTCGCATTCATGTACTTGACGAAGCGGTCCCGGTAGTTCTCGACGATCAGCGGATAGACCCAGTAGTTCGAGCGTTCGTCGTAGCTATGCTTCGTCACCCACGGGTTATCGATACCATCACTTAGCATTCGGGCATTGCGCCGATGCATACTGACGATGTCCTTCAAGTTCCGAAGATTCGCCAGACCAACCGCCGCCGAGACATCGTTCATGTGCCACTTCATGCCCGGCTCGATGATGTCCTGCTCGCACCGGAAGTCCTTCGAAGAGGTCCGATCGAGCCCGTACCAGCGGAGTAGCTTGAGGGCACGGACGATCGACTCCCGGACGACCGGGTCCTTCTGGTTGACGAAGACGCCGCCACCATCGATCGTGGTCAGGTGCTTGATCGGTCCGAAGCTGAAGCAGACGTAGTCGCCCAGTTCCTCCAGTTCGTACTCGGCGAGGAAGGGACCGTGGGCAGCGTCCTGAATCACCGGCACGTCGAACTGCTTGAGCCGATGGTAGTCGGGCAGCCGGCCGGTCCAGTCGACGCCGATGATGGCGTCGGCAGTTGGGTCGACATCCTCGGCCCGGATGAGGCCCTTGTGCGTGACGCCGGTCCAGAGGACCTCGGCACCACGGTTCAGGATCGGAGCGGCCGAGGCGATGCAGGTCATCGGGGTGCAAGCGACCTTGTCACGGTGGTCGATCTTCAGGTGCCGGAGGACCAGTTCGATCGCCGAGGTGCAGGAGTTGGTGCTGACGAAGGAGCCCTCGGGGAAGCCGTTGAACTTCTCGAACGCGCGCTCGAACTCGTCGACCTTCGGCCCCTGTCCGATGTAGCCAGACATGAGGACCTTCGCCGCTTCGCGAGGCGCGAGCCCGCTCATGCCGACCTTGAACAGTTGGATCACGGATGCTCCTTTCGCCACACAATGAGGCGGCGCAGATGCCGCCAGAGGTAGACGCAGGCGGCGAACGAGTTTCCCCGGGCGATGGCCCGGCGGTACTTCCTCATGGGTCTCACTCGGGCTTCCATTCGACCGGGATGATGACGCCGAGCGGGAACTTCTCGCCCTCGACGAAGCCGGCCTTCTTCATGATGTGACGGCTCGCATCGTTCCACTCCCAGACCTCGCCACGGAGCGGCCTGTGCCCGGACTTGAGATACTCGATGATGTGCTTCCCGTAGCCATTGCCTCGGGCGAAGGGCGAGACACCGTACGAGAACTCGTCGTAGCTGCCCTTGTCGTCGAGCGAGCACCAACCAACCGTGATGCTCCGGGCGAGAGTCACGTCTTGAACCTTGAAAATCCAGTGCCGCTTCTTGGTCGTGTTCCGGTAGTACTGCTGCTCGACCCGGCTGATCTCCTTCTGGTACCGGGTCATCCCATCGGCCGTAGCATTCCGAAGGAGCCGGAGCAACTCCCAGTCCTCGTCGAACTGAACGTAGAAGGCGTGCGGGTAGAGCGGGTTCATCGCTCGATCACCATCAGCACCTCGGACATCGGCACGATGAAGGCCTCGACCTGCTGGCCCTCGACCTCGGTCGTGACCGGAGCGCCCGAGTAGTCGGACAGGACGACCATGTCGCCCGGCGTCACGTCCTCGGTGATGTGGGCACCAACGGCAAGAACCCCCGCGAATGGCGAAGGGCGCTCGCTGATCGTCTCGGGCAGCACGAGCAGCGAGGAGGTCAGTCGAGGTTCGGCGATTCGGGTGACGAGGATTCGGTTTCCGTAGGGGGCGAGCATGGGTCCTCCGCTTCGTAGAGCGTGAACGAGTTGTCGGCGACGTTGTAGCAGGTACCGCCCACTGGGGCATCGACCTGCATGTCGGGGTTGACCATCACTTCACGGAAGGAGATGCGGACCTCGGCACCGTCCGAGGCCATCAGGAGCGCCCTCCGTAGCTGCTGGACGATCACGGCTTGTTCCACTCGTCGCGGAAGAAGTCGTAGCCGGTCATCAGACCGACGAAGAGCCCGACCACGATCACGACGACGAACAGGGTCGGGACCGAGACGATGAGGCCGATACGGTGGAAGGTGAACTGTCTCACAGGTTCTTCTCCTTGATGGTGTCGAAGATCGAGGTCAGCATCGCGATCCGCTCCGGGTCCGGGGGTTGCGGCTTCTCGGTGACGGGAGCGATCAGGATGTCGATCTGGTTGGTAGGACCGTAGACGTACCAGTGGTCGTTCCGGCGGGCGATCCGGATGTTACTGAGGACGCGGGTGGTGGCTTCCTCGTTGGTGTTCAGCATCGCCGTCAGGAACTCGCCCAGCAGCCGAAGCTGCGGGTTGCTCTGGACCGACCTGAAGACCTGCTCGTAGGTCACTTGCGGTAGTCCTCGTAGAGGCCCTGATTGGTGATGGCGACGATGTCTCCACCCTCCGACTGTGCGACCATGTCGGCCGAGTGGAGAGACATGAAGAGCATCGCCCGGTACGGATCGACGACCCACTGCATCGAACCGTCGTCCTCGACCGCAAGGTACTCCTCGATCAGGTAGCCCTCGGCGACGTGAGTCTTCTTCAGGACGAAGAACGGGTTCAGCGGCGAGACGAGACGGCTCATGGCTTGAATACCTTCTTGAGTGAGAGGAACCAGCCGTACGGAATCCTGATCCACCAGCCGAGCCGCTGCTCGGTGACTGGCTTCAGAACGTCCGTGACCCACTGGTGATACGTGTCCTTGGCCTTGACCTTCGGGGCCATCGAGAAGAAGGGCGTGTCGATCGGATCGATGAGCGTGATCTGCTCGATGAACTCGATCTTCTGGGTCCCGTCCTCGATCCCGAAACGCCGGTCCCTGATCCGGTCGGCCAGTAGCGGCTGACCATGGTCACGGAGGACCTGCTCCGAGTAGCGGAGGGCGGCGCAGTATCCAGACCTGAAGGACTGATCCGCCCGGTGCGAGTGGGCCTTCACTGCCGCCCGGTACTTCGCCCGGGTGATGCGGAGCCGGGCCTCCAGAAGCTGGGTCCTAGTGACCCGTGGCTTCGGCAGCTTCCTCGCGTTGCGTCTCGCTCGCTTCTTCACTCTTCACCTCCGTAGGCATGAACTGCTGCTCCAGCAGCGAGGCCTTGTACCACTCGGGCGCACCAGCCGTGAAGCCACGACGTGCCTTGTTCCACGCCCACTTGAAGAGCATCTCCATGATCTCGGCCTTGCACTCGTTCTCGATGTCGGCCGTGATCTCGGGCAGCAGCTTGGCGATGTCCTGCGGCGTGTTCGTGATCTCGCCCCGCTCGCGCAGGTGCTGGACGGCCTTGGCCCAGCGGGCAGGAGTCCGGTACTTCGAGATGAGCACGTCGATGATGTCGGCCGAGATGGGGTTCGCCTTCTTCCACTCGCCCTTGTGGACCTCGCGGAACTCGGGCGAGACGTACTTGCCGAAGAGCGGCTTGCCGTCCTTTCCGAAGCGGCCGGCATTCTTCACGACGACGCCCTCGATCTGCTGGCCCCCGAGGATGGAGGTCTGCTTGAGGAGCGACTTGAAGAAGTCGAGGTCGGTGATCCGGCCCTCGAAGATGACCGGCACGATCTCCAGCCCGAGGCGCGCGGCCTCCTGCTCCTTCTGGGCCCGGGGCATGTACTCCTCGGTCCCGGTCGTCACGTCGAAGAGGATGATGTACTTGGCCGGTACGCGGTCGTAGGCGAGAGCGTTGTGCTTCGGCTGCTGGAGGAACTCGCCACGGTAGGTCCAGCCCGGCATGAGGAGCGGGGCCAGTTCCTTGACGGTCGCGACGGCCTTGTTGAACATCCCCTCGGGGTTCTCGATGTCCATCACGACGCCCTTCGAGCGGACGTGCAGAACGTGCTCCATGTCGATGCCGAACGAGAACTGCGAGCCGTCGACCTTCTCCTCGACGAGGACTTCATCGAGCAGCAGGTCGGCGACGGACGGGTGCCCGAGGTTCCACACCTTCGGGTATGCTGAGAAGCTGTTCATTTCTTCTTGGCCTTTCTCTTGGCGATCTGCTTCTGGACTGCGGTGGCGAGGTCGGCCTGCTCCTGCTCGGGGCAGTTCTTGGCGCGGTGGCCCGGCTTGCGGCAGATGCTGCACGCGCGCTTGCCGGCAGGGAGCGGGGCCGGGACGTTGCCCTTCGAGGCAGCGCCCTCGGTGAGGAACTTCTCCAGTTCGATCGAGGTCTCGGTCTTGGTCGTGCCGTACGAGACGCGCTTGACCGAAGGATTGTCACTCACCTCATCGGCAGCCGAGAGCGCAAGCTGGTCGGCGTCCGAGAGGAGGTGAGTGATGACGATGTCGATGCGGCTGCGGTACGAGAGGACGGTCGTCGTGAACTTGCGGAGTTCCTCGGCGACCTCCTTCGCGATGGCCTTCAGGGCCGCACGCTCTTCGGCTGCACTCACTTGACCCCCATGATCTCGATGATCTGGAAGAGGTCACGATGGAAGGCGTAGCCGTGCTTCAGCATCGAGCCCTCGATGAAGGACTCGGCATCGTGGTACCGGAGGAAGAGCGCGTCCAGCTTGTTGTTGTAGACGACGGCGAAGGCAGGCTCGAACGTCTCCTCGCGGATGGTGGTCATGACCATCTTCATGCTGCCCTCCGGATGAAGAGGAAGTCGGAGACGCGCTTCAGGCCGAACTGGCTGTGGATGCCGGAGCAGCAGAGGGTCAGGACGCTGCCGTCGGTGCCCTCGTAGAGGCTGACGGTCAGGACGCTGCCGTACGGGTCCTTCTTGATCTCGGTCCGGGCATAGACCTTCCAGCCCGCGCCGGGACGGAAGTCCTCCTTGCGACCGGCCATGACCTCGATCTTGGCGAGGAAGCCGAACCGCTTCTGGAGCGCCAGCTTGGCCTCCATGAAGAGGGCCATCGTGTAGCGGTAGCCAGTCGCGGTCGAGGCGATGACGTAGTTGGACGAGGTATTCAGGTCGTACGTTCTCACTGCTTTCCCTTTCGATTGGGGTAGAAGGTAGGTGTCAGGTTGCAGTTCACGGCCACTGATCCACTCGGGACCTTGCGTCCTCGCGGAACTTCTCCTTCAGCTTGCGGGCATTCCGGACAGACTTCTTCCGAGACTTCGCTTCCTTCGATGCGGCGGAACTCAACCCACTCGTGTCCAGCCCCGCATCGGTAGGTGTACTGCGGCATTGCTCCTCCATCACGTCGTCGAGGTCGTCGGGCTCATGCTGCTGGGCGAGCCTCGTCCACTCGTTCCTGTTCACGGCCTGATGTCCTCGATCCCCTTGAAGGTGTAGCCGCCTCGCGGCCAGTAGTCGGACGGCGGGAACGGCTTGACCCGGCTGAAGTCGATCTGCTTGAACTCGCGCACGATCATGTGGCTGAGTTGCGTGATGATGACCTCGGCCATCTCCTTCAGGTTGTAGGACCGTTCGGCGAGCGAGGTTGCCATCGTGGCATACATCACGTAGCGGTTGCCGAACTCGAAGGGCCCGTACTCCATCTTGAGCCGGAGGACCTCCTTCGAGACCATCGCCAGAGCGGCCTCGGCCCTCTCGGCCCGCTCACGCGCCAGTGCCTGAATCCCCCGCTCCTTCTGTTCGAACAGTTGCGTCAACCGCTCTCTTTCGGCGGCGACTTCCCGGGCGACCTGCTGCCGATACGACTGGCGGAGGCGGCGGCGCGTTGCCTTGATCGCCATCGCCTGCTTGTTCCGCTTGTTTCTCCACCACTTCGCTGCCACTGGTCTCTCCGATCTTGGTCTTGAGGACTTCGTAGACGGGCTTGCCCTCGGGGCTGGCCGTCTGGAAGATGAGGCCGTTCGTCTTCAGGGCTTGGATCGCGTTCCGGACACCCTTGTTGAATCGGCCCTCGTCGGTCCACGTCTGCTGGGTCGTGTTGTTCCGCCAGTCGCTCTTCCAGATTTCCGCGATGATCGTGGTCGCCCGCTGTCTCGGGTGTTCGGCGATGTAGCGGAGGACCTCCTTGCCCAGTTCGCCGTTGACGACCCGCTCTTCCTTCTTGTTGGTGATGACCAACTCGTCGGTGTAGCAGAGTGAGGCGATCTTCGGGTCCGACACGTTCATCTGGTACGCGAAGTTGGCCGGCGTGATGCCACGGAACTTCTTGTACTCGACGGCGATCTTGTACTTGTCCTTGAGCGACGGGTTCAACTGAATCCACGAGTCGAGAGCGCCGAACTGGGACGAGGCACCGCGCCAGTCGGAGCCGTCGTTGAACTCGGTCCGCTTCGAGTTGTGGTGGATCAGGATGACGGCAGCGTTCGTTGCCTCGGCGATCCAACGGATGTGCCGGAAGACCTCCTCCATGTCGGTGTTGTCGTTCTGGTTGGCACGGGTCAGCTTCGAGACCGTGTCGAAGACGATGACGTGGAAGCCCTTCTCCTTCTCGGCCCCCTCGTCGTTGACATGGAAGTCGCCCCACTCGAACGAGTTGTGGGTCGCGATCAGCTTCCGAACCTCGTCCCTGTCCTCGAACATGAAGGAGGACTGGATGAGGAAGCGGACCGGCTCGTAGATGTGGGCGGCGAGTTCGACGTGGCTCGTGAGACGGGTCCACTGACGAGCGTAGTCGTAGAGGGACGAGTCTGAGCCCACGAACAGTACGCCGCCACGGCGTGCCTTGAAGCGGCCGAGGAAGAGTTCCCCGGAGCCCACGGACTGGGCTATCGCCATGGCTAGCCACGACTTACCGGCCCCGGGCTGGCTGGTGATGCCCATGATTCCGCCGACCGGGAGGAAGTCGTCGATCTGCATGGCGGGCGGATCGATCGTGTAGAGGTGGTGGCCGGTCGTCAGCTTGTACGGCCGGACCGACTCGATCCCCTGCAAGATGGGGTGGCTCTTCTTCACTCGGTGACCTCGTAGATGGTGGTGACACGGACGGGAACCAACTTGCAGTGGGCGAGCGACGTGAAGTCTGGGTTGGTCCGGTGGAGGCCGGGATGCCACGTCATGTCGGTCGCGTCGTGACAGTAGCGCGGGTCCGAAAGCTGGGCCTGATGGATCGTGCCGAAGCCGTCCGGGTCGTCGCTGACAGGACGCATCGCGTTCCCATCCTGCTCCCGGCGAGACCAGAAGCGGTTCGGATTGTCGGGATGCTGGGCCACGACGTACACACGAGAGACGGTCGTCTTCATGAGGGCCACGCAATGAGGGCAGGGCGGACCATCCCGTAGTACCACGCGGGGAAGACCTCGACGTCGAGGGTCAGGGTCGCGACGCCGATGGCGATGACGAACCCCCAGATCATGGTCTCTTTCCTGCCTCTCCGAGCAGGTCGTCGATCGACCAGCGGAGGGTCTCGGGTGGGAGTACGGGAGGTGCGGGCGGCTGATCGTTCAGGCTCTTCATGAAGCGGCGGGCAGCCAGTTCGGCACGGTAGGCATAGCCGTAGTAGTCGGTCCGGAAGAACCACCGCTCCTTGTTGGGCCCGTTCACGATGAAGGTCTGCGGGTCCCGGCCATGGTTGCCAGCGAAGTCGTCGTAGGTCAGGAAGTACCGCTTCTGGGGCTCATCCTCGTAGTTCAAGGTTCCGGACCTCCCTCATCCCGGCAGCGCAAGCCCTGCTCCGTTCCGAGCAGCCGACCAGAAGCCGGCCGAGAGTGTCACCGATCTCGGTTCCCTTGCCGAACTCGTCCCAAGCGGCCTTCTCCTCGGAGTCGGCGAGGTCGTCGAAGACCTTGGCAAGTTCCTCGCGGAGCGTCATCGGTCCTCCGAGGTGACGTGGAGCGCGTTGCTGGCCGAGGGATGGACCACGAGGCTGCTCGACTTCCGGTGCCCGTAGCCGCTGATGTAGAGCGACCGCTTGCTGCCAGAGAGCCGGTTGAGGCCGTGGGCCAGAACGACGTCGATCGCGAACTCGTCTGGCTCGATCCAGAAGCGGAGCCGGGTATCGATCGGAAGCTGCTTGACATGGTCGGCATAGGGCTCGACGAGGATGCCGACCTGAGTCTCGCGCTTGACGATGTTGTTCTGCTCGGCAAGCTGCTTCTCCAACGAGGCGATCTTGTCGCGCTGGATGCGGATGTGGTCCCGGGCCCACTTGGGCAGCCGCAGGATGTCGTGTACGGGGGTGCTCACAGGTCAATCCTTGTAGGGGTCGATGGTGTCCCGACCGGCCATTGCGACGCCGATGGGGAAGAGCGTGTGGTCGATGTGGAGCGTGGTCTCGTGGTGGTTCAGGACCGAGACGAGCCGCTTGTAGGCCTGCGGTGCCTCGTCGAGGTCGCCGCCACGGAGTTCGATCCCGTCCATCCATTGCATCCACTCGTCGTGACGGACGAGGCCCTGCGTGCGCTGCTTCTTGCCGTTGGCGTCCCGTACGAACTTGCCCCGGGCAGCGGTCCGGGACATCGCCCGACCTGCACCGTGGACGGTCGAGTCGACCGTGTAGAGCCGGTCGTCATGGTCGACGCCGGTCACGATGTAGGAGGGCTCGCCCATGCTGGAGCCGATGAAGCCGCGCATCCCGGGAGCCATCGGGGTCGCGCCCTTACGGACGACCCAGACGTCCTCGTCGAGATGCCGCTCCTGCCATGCGAAGTTGTGGTGGTTGTGGACCTCTTCGAGGATATGGCCCCCGATGATCGAGGCGACCTCGTTGCAGACCCAGTCCCGGCCGGCATAGGCGTACTCGCCGGCCAGCGTCATGCACTCGATGTACTCCTGACCGAGAGTGCTGTGGATCGAGAGGACGAGCGGCTCGGCATTGATCTGGTCCTTCGCACCTCCGGCCTTGAGGAACCATGTGGCCGTCTTGTGGCCGAGCCCGCGCGAACCGAAGTGGCAGCCGACCCAGACACGGCCCTGCTCGTCGTGGAAGATGTCGACGTAGTGGTTGCCTGCCCCGACCGTGCCAAGCTGGTTGGCGGCCATCCGCTTGAGCGGCTTGAGGGCCGGATGGTCCCAGCGGCTGTCGCCTCGGTCGAACATGGGATGCTCGACGGGAGTGTCGTTGTTACGGCCCATGCCGAACGAGATGCGGCGGGTGACCTCGTCCATGATCGAGCCGATATTGCGCCGGACATAGTCGAGGTCCTCGTCCAGTCGGACGGCCTTGTTGCCGCAGCCGATGTCGTAGCCGACGCCCGAGGGCGAGATGGCATCCTTGTAGACCACGACGCCACCGATCGGGACCGCGTAGCCGAGGTGGTGGTCGGCCATCAGGGCGACATACTCGGCAGAGCGGAGGCAGGTCTGGGCCTGTGCGACTGCGCCCGGGTCGAGCGGGTCACCGAAGGCGACGAGGTTCGTTGCGATTTGGGTCTTCATGGGACCTTTCAAGTTGGGGGGCTGACAGTGACGTTGCAACCCCAATCCTACGGGCAGATTCGGTAGCGGCCCCCGTCCGGAGACGGCGGTGCTTCCCGGGGCTGATTCTGCCAGAACCCCACATCTGACGGCCCGTCCCTGCTGTATTCCCCGGCCGAGTGAGGCGAAGCGTAGCCTTTTCCTCGACGAAGGGCCGGGTCTGTAACGGGCTAGGATGCTACGTCCTTACGGGCCGCCACTGCTACCGGGCCATCGTGGCCGCGAAGATCAGGGCCATGGCCCCGAAGAAGGCCCCCATCATGGGGACCCCGGCGAAGATGGCCGTGACCGCACTCATGCCACCACCCAGATCGTCGTACGGCGGCCGAAGTGGGAGGTCGAGTTCTTGCCGCTCGACGTGACGAGGCCGGCCCGGCGCAGTTCGGCGACGGCCGAGCGGAGGCGGCTCGGCGAGAAGCGGCCCTTCAGGCTGCTGGCCTCCAACTCCTCGAACGTGTAGCCGATCGAGCCGATGTTGGTGAAGAGGTTGAGGACGGCCTGCTGTGACGGGGTGAGGGCGACGGCGGTGCTCGTGCTCATGTGAGAACTCCTTCTCGTGTGGTGTGGTTAGGACTTTCATCACGGGGTACGTACATAGCATACCAGCCCTAGTGGGTGATGCAAGGGAAATCGTTCAGGCCGCTAACCTATTGGCCTGCAAGGTCTTCCTCCTCTTCGGTCGGCGGGTTCCGGTGAGTGTCGAGGGTCAGGCCGAACTTGCGCCAGACCTTGATGTCGAGCGTGATCCGGAGCCAGTGGTACCGCTCGGCGTAGCCGTAGGAGGTGCCCCGGGCGATCCAGAACCAGCCCCAGTCGCCGTAGGCGGTGAGCCGGTGCCGCTCGATTCTAACGACAGTCTTCAGACTTCTGAAGAACTTCTTGATGCCCATTTGAGGCCTCCCAAGTGGCCCTATTTCCAACTATTCTTTTGTCTAACTACAGACGTAATACGTCTAGACTAGATTCAACACACACTGCTGCGGGTCTACGACCCCGCGCTCGCTGGAGGCTCGCATGAGACCCCAGCATTGTGATTGTTACCCGCCGACCCGCTAGAGCCTGCCGTACGGGTCGAGCCGGGCGCAGTCGGGGCAGACTCGGGAGCCGGCTGGTGGGGTGGCCGAGATGGGGCCCTTGACCGGCTCGCCGCAGAGGCCGGTGCCGGGAGCATCGAGGTAGACGATGTGGACCCAGCGGACCTCACGGGCTGGTGCCTCGCTGGGTGCTTCTTGAGTGAGCGTTCTCATCAGGACCTCGCCCGGTTCCCGACCTTGGCCGAGTCGGGCACCTGATGGGGGATGAGCAGGAAGTAGGCCCCGGCCGGAATCTGGGTCCAGTGCTTTCCGGGCCGGCCGTGCTTGTCGGGCTCGACCAGCAGGAGGCCGCCCACGTTCCAGCGGCTGTACCAGACGTGGGTCGGTGGCATCGGGGCCGAGTCGACCTTGATGTCGTGGTTCGGGGCCCGGGACCGGGTCGCCACCGGGACGACTGAGGCCGGCACCTCTCGCGAGGCAGGCTCCGGCTCCCGGCAACCGCCCGTCACTCCCCAGAGGAAGGCCAGTTCGGCGATGATGATGAGCATGAGCCCGAAGAGGAAGCGGCCCCAGCGGTTCCGGCTCACGTCCGGTCACCCCTCATGTCGACCTCGTGGATCAGTTCCTCGATGGCCCGGCCGAGGTCCTTCAGCCGAGAGAGGGAGGTCACCTTCGCGTCGGCACTGGTGCCCCCGTAGATGATGAGGGCGCTCTCGCCGACCTTGACCTCGATGTCGCCGTTGGTCCCGCTCCGCCAGACCGAGGTGCTACCGACATCGGCCCGGACATTGTCGTTGAAGCTAATGCGCTTGACGGTCATCTCTTCTCCTTCAGCATCTGCTCGATGCGTAGAACGTGGACGTAGGTCGAGTCGGCGATGGCCCCACCCCGGTCGTTCCCGGGCAAGCCGAGAGACGACCGGTGGTGGGAGTCGGCCATGAGAAGCGTCGCGAACATTGCGATCACCGCCGCCAGCCCGAAGAGGGCTAGGATGGACTTCATGACTGTGCCTCCAGCCAGAGGCCCTTCTGCCTGTCCGACCGGACGGGGATACCTTGCTTCCGCAGTTTCTGCGTGAGGAAGGACAGCCGGGCGTAGTCATGGTCGTGGGGATCACCCCCCAACTTCACGAACAGGGTGATCTGCTTCTGAGGTTCAGGGCCGAGCAGGCTGAGTAGCTCCTGCTCGGTCATGGTGTGAACCTTCCGGAACTTCACTTGTCCTCCAGTGTGGGCCTGACCCACAGTTCGGGAAACTCGTGGGCCACCTGAGCGCCCACGGCGTAGAAGGGCATCCCGGTCAGCCACGACATCCCGAGATACCAGTTGTGCTTCAGCCCCTTGTGCAACTCGTCCCGCACCCGCTCGACCGAGACGACGTCTCTCGTGAGGAGTTTCGCGCAGGGATGGAGAGACTCGACGAGGCTGTTCGCCACCGTCAACTGCCGGGTTACGGCGAAGCGCCATGCCCGGAGCATCCGGAGCGGGTCCTCCATGAAGCGGTCCCACGGGTTCCCGACCGTCCGGAGGTGCCGGTTCGCGCAGTGGACAGAGCCGTCGAACGGGTCGGTCCAGAGCCCGTCCTCGCTCACTGCCACAGCGTTGACCGTGAAGTCCCTCCGCTTGAGGTCGGTCACCAGATCGGTAGGCGTCACCGTGTCCGGGTGCCGCCCGTCCGAGTACATCGTCTCGGCACGGCAGAGCGTGAAGTCGGCCGCCACCATCACCCGACCGGTCTTCCGCTCGTGGTCGCTGGTCGGCGGGAGAAGCCCCCCGAAACTTCCGAGAGCCCTGCGAGGCATCTGCCCCCGGACCGTCACGAACTGGGGTCGTGCCTGCCACACCACGAGCCCACGGGCCACGAGGTCTTCGAGCATCTCGTCGAACGAGTTGGCCTCGACCGCGAAGTCAAGGTCAGCCTTCGACGTGTCCATCTTGAGGAGGTGGTCTCTGACCTTCCCTCCAGTGAGGTGCAGTTTCATGTGCGTGCCTCCTTAGTCCTCGTCGATGTCGTCGTCATCGATGTCCTCGTCGACTGCGAAGCCGTCGTCGTTGGGGCCGAACAGGTCGACCTCCTCGACGTCGATGCTGTTGCTCTCGAAGAACTGCTTCACGTACTTGGTCACGTCGGTCCTGATGTAGAGGGCCATCGTGTCCCGTGTGAGGAACCCGCCGTCGTAGTTGTCGACGGTCTTCAGCACCTCCCGTACGATGTTGTCGACTGTCTCCTGCTGCGTCATCTTCGCCTCCCGAACAGAATCCAGAGAATCACGATGGCAGCGAGCAGCGTCATTGCCCACCCAGCATCGACAGTGCGACGTTGTTCTGCTCCCTGAGCCTGAGCATCTCCTTCCGGTTGCCCTCCCGCTCCTTCCGGTGGTAGTCGGCGACCTCGCGCTCGCTCACCACACGAGGCGGCTGCCGCTTGTACGCTCCGATGGGCCCGGGCCTGAACGGCTCCAGCTTGCCAGCGTATCGCAACTGTGCGGTCTCCCGCAAGATGGCCGAGACGGTCGAGTCGATGAAGCTGCCAGAGGCCTTGCCCCAACTGACAGTGGCGTCGTTCGCTCCCTTGTACCAGCGTGCCGTGGTCGCATCGATCCCGACATGCTCATCCTCGAAGGTGCCGAAGGTCGGGTTCAGGTCCTGAAGTTTCAGTCCCCGGTAGGTGTTCATGACTTCGGCTTCCGGTACGGCAGGCGCTTCGTCCGCTCGAACTCGATGGCCGGGTGCGTGCCGGTCGCGCCGATGTAGCGCATCACTTCCCGGCGGGTGGCACGGCTGCTGCTCCGGATCGCGAAGCAGGGCACGTTGTCCTCCTTGCCCGCCATCTCGTAGGTGAAGAACGGGTGGCCGGGCGGGCCGATGAGGATGGTCTCGTCGTCCTTGTGAACGACTCGGGTCTGGCCGTTGCAGGGCCCACCCACGAGCCGCACCGTGATGGTACGGCCCGACAGGTCGCGTTCGTTGCTCATGCGTGTCTCTCCTCGAACGACTGCATCCAGTAGGTCAGGATGGCAGCCGCCTTGTCCTTGGGAAGTCTGAACGCGCTCATCAGGTACGGACGTGCGCCGTACATGTTGGTCACGCCACTCTCGCGCAGCTTGTCGAGGTAGGTCAGGTGCTTGTCCTCGACGAATGCAGGCCGCTCGACCATCACTCCTCCATCTCGTCGATCGACTCGGTCAGGATGCTGAACTGGGACTCGATGCCGTCGAACCGCTGCCACACCTCGTCCGTCTCCTCGTTGCGGTCGACCTGCACACGCAGGGTGTTCAGGTCCGCGATGAGGTTCGCGAGTTGCGACTGGATGCGCTCCTTCAGTTCCTTGTTCACTTCTTGCTCTCCTTCTGGCCGCCCACGTTGGGCTTGCCATGCTTGGTGGTCGAGCCGTAGGCACGGCCCTGCTTGTAGACGGCCGGGATGGTCGTCACGACCACCTCGTACTCGCCCGTGGTCGGGTTCAGCTTGATGGCCCGCTCGGTCTTCTCGGGCTCGATGAGCGTGTGGTTGACGGCCTGCTTGATGCCGCCCTTCTGCTTCGCGTGCTTGCGTGCCATGTCACTTCCTCGTGGTGTAGGGAGAGTCGTACGGCGTGATGTTGTCGGGGATGTTGACCTGCCCGTTCCCCGAGGGGGTGTAGACGTGCTGGTCGACCTTCTCACGGACGACGAGGCCACCGATGCCGTGCGCCGCCATGAGGACGAACATCAGGACCGTGGCCCCTGTGATGGTGGCGATGAACCCCATGAGCGCAACCAGAATGTAGTCGCCCATGCCACCGTCGGTGTAGCTGTGACTCGGGTCCCAGTACTGCGTGAGGTAGAGGCCCAGCCAATGGAGGCCGGCTCGTACCTGCGGCCGTGGAAGGCCCGGACCGTGCTGGTCCCGTTGTCGATGAGGACGCGCTGCTTCGGGTTCATGTCCTCCTCGGCGATGGCCTTGGTCAGCCGGTTGTTGACGACGGCCGCGGCCACCTTCGGATCGAGGCGGGCGAGCAGGTCCCGGGGCACGGCCAACTGAGAGAGCAACTGGCCGGCCGTCCAGTGGTTCAGGATGGCCCGGCGATTGCTGCCCACGAGGGTGAAGTTGCCGTTGACCTCGACCTCGACCTGACGCAGGTCGACTCGGCCATCGACCGAGTTGGTCTTGCGGGCCCGTACACTGGCGGCCAAGGCGGCGAGAGTGGTGAACCGCTCGTCGGCGGGACGGCTGGCCCACTGCTTGTGGGCGATGTCGATGGTGCTCATGCGTGAGTTCTCCTCTGGGTTAGACGACGTGGAAGAGGTCGGGACGGTTGAAGACTTCGAGTTCGGCCATCAGGCCGGGGCTGACCTCGATGCGGTCGAGGTACTCGCGCGGCTCGCCCTCCCACGGCCCGTAGCAGGAGCAGTGGCTGAGACCGATGAGCGCGACCTTGCCATTCTTGAAGATGAGCGCGTGGCCCGCGCCGCAGTAGCTGCCGACCGAGTACCAGTAGATGACCTCGTCGGCCCCTGCGTAGTTGTCGGGCGGCGCACTGTCGACGGGGTCGTAGTCGCCGTTGTCGAACTGCTTGGGCGACGGGACACGGGTGATGTTCACTTGGCCTCCTGCGAGATGACCGTGTAGTGGAACAGCGTGGACGAGCCGGTCACGAGGACCTTCTCGGTGGTGACGGTGCGGCCGTTGCCACGGGCCAGCGAGGCACGGAAGCGGGCCTCCTTGGCATCGACGCCCGTGTACTCGATGCGGTGCTCGGGCAGGCGAATCTTCAGGATGCTGGTGTGCATGGTTCAGTTCCTCCGGTTGAGGCGGTACGCTGCGCGCAGGTCCGAGGCGAGCATCCACTCTCGGCTGCCGTTCACGCTCACGAGCACGCGCTTGACGGTGCCGTCCCACGCGCTACTGGTGTCCTTCACGACGGCGGTGACGTCCGGGTTGGCGATGCTGCGCCACCTGTCACCGACGCGAGGCTGGGTCGGGAGGCTACTCGTCGCTCTCACTGTCGTAGTCCTCCTCGGCCCACAGGTCGTCCTCATCCTCGTCGAGGTCATCCTCCCCATCCCAGAGGTCGTCCTCGTCGTCCTCGAACGGTTCCTCGTCGAGGTAGTCGTCGGAGCAGTCGTCGGAGCAGAAGTCCGAGTCGCTGTCGAGAGGGATGGGCGAGTCACAGTACAGGCATCGCTCTTTCATGCGACACGCTCCTTGGGGAAGAGGTGAGCGACCGAGACGTCGACGAGGTGCTGGTCGGCCGGCACGACGGTGCCGATGAGGCCAGTGGCCGCGAGGATGTCACGGCCAGACTGCTCACCCTGAATCGGGATGAGGATGAAGTATCCGTTCACTTGCACTCCCTCTGGCAACGCTCGCAGATGACGGCGTCGCCCTCGTTGTGGGTCTCGTTGACGACGTCGCGCACGTTGCAGCGACCGCTCGACGAGTTGTGGCCCTTGTAGCATTCGCACCGGGCCGCCCAGTTCAGCATCTTCGGATGCTTGATGCAGGGCTTGTGCGTGTTGGTGCGTTCGCTGAAGGTCCGGAAGAGGCAGCCCTTGATGGGGCAGAACCTCTCCGGGTGTTCCTCCTTCTCCTTCGCGACCTTGGCTGCGGTGCTGAAGCGTCCCATGCTCACCTCTTCTCGCGGATGTACTCGACCTTCTCGATGGGCAGGAAGTACGTGGGCCCGTCCTTCTGGTCGATGACGATGTCGCCTGACGTCGTGTTGCGGTTCAGGCGGGCGAACGTGTCCTCGGTCACGAGGAGCGTGATGCGGACCTTCGTTCTCACTTGTGCCTCGTCTTTCTCGCCCCGAGTGGGGGCGTGCTGGTGCAGGGTGGGACCCACGCGCAGACGATGAGGGTGAACCAGAAGCAGAGGAGGAGCAGGACGTCCCAGAAGGTCTTCATGCTACCACCTCGTTGCCGGCGTCGTCAACCTCGACGACCTCGGTGTCGAAGTCACCGTTGCAGTCGAGCATGTTCTGCCCGGCCTCGTCCTCGTCCACCGCGTAGACGTAGGCGGTGTACGTGACCCGGTACCGCTTGACCTCACTGACCTTGACCATCAGGCCACCTCGCTCTCTTCGGTGATGACGCGCCAGTCGTCGGCCTCACCGCCAGCGAGGCGGTAGCTGCCCCGCACCTCGTTGGGCCGGACCTCTGCATACGTGTCGAGCCGGGGCAGGTCCTCGCCGTCGAACAGGGCGGGCGAGAAGGACACCTCGGGCGTCTCGTCGTACGACTCGTCGTCGTACGGGAGGAAGCTGGTGACGGCCGTCACGCGCCACAGGTCGACGAACTTGGCCTTGAGGTGCGTGATGATGACGTGTGTCACGTCGTTGGTGTCGACCGGAGCGACCTGCTCATCGTCGACGAACAGGCTGCTCACGACGTGGCAGGACTTGCGGTCGCTCAGGGCCGCAGCGGCGAGCCCTGCATCCTTGGGCGAGTTGAAGACCCATTGGAACTTCGCGGTCAGCTTCATGCGGCCCTCCGGGTGATGTGCGGGACGTGCAGCCTGTCGAGGTTGAACTTGAGCGTGCTCAGGAGCAGCGCCCCTTCGAGCCCGTCGCGGTAGAACCGGACGTGCGAGATGATGCCGGTGGTCCACGCCACGTAGGTGCCGGGCGCAGGCGTTGCGTTGCATTCGAGGACGGTGAGCGGGTCCATGGTGCCTCCTCAGACGCGGGTGACGTACCCGTCGTACGTGGCCGTGACGATGCTCGGTGGGTCGACCGGCTGCTGCGCGAAGGCCCACGCGATTGCGTTGCGGAGGGCCTTGTTGGTCGTGCCGTAGGTCCAGCGGGTGAGCGTCACGACCGGGTGCTGGTCGTCGCGCCATTCGAGCGTGAGCGTGATGCGACGGCGGGGCTTGCGGAACATGGTCACACCGCCTTGTCGGGGTTCGCTGCGAGGTAGGCGCGAATCTCGGCGGCCTGCTTCTCGAACAGGCGGCGCTTCGCACCCTTGTGGGACTTGGCGGCGTGCTCGAAGAACTTGAGCAGCGACGGCCAGTGCGGTTCGAGCGTGATGGACTTGGACATGGTGCCTCACCTCTTGGTGTAGGTGGTGGGTGACTCGTTGCGGGTGCCACGAGGCGGGTTGCCGATGGGCCACAACGGTTGGAATGCGTCCTGCTCGGGCTTCGCTTCTGCCCACACGGGCAGCGGCTGCTCTGGGGTGAATCGCATGGTTCCCTCTTGCTCCGCGTGATGCGGTAGGCGTGGGTCACGACGCCTCGTTCAATCGCAAGATGCGTGGGCAGGGCCGGGGTCGCACCGGCCTTGCGCGTACTCACGGGTCATGACTCCCGCCCCTCCGCGCTTCGCTGGACTCGTTCCAGCCTGCCCATAACGGTCTCGTCAGCCACCGCGTGACGGTGGTACGCACGCTGCCACTGAAGGCGGGGCGTCGGTGGCCCGCGTGCGTTTCGACCTTGCGTGGTCTCAGGCGGCCTTGCGCGCCTTGCGGTAGGCGTTCAGGCCGAGGGTGACGTCGCTGCCGGGGATGAGCACGTTGCCGTGCGTCGACGCGACGATGTTCGTCTTGCCCGACGCGCTCGGCCCGTGGTCCTGCGACAGGTCGACGGTGATGGTCGCGATGTTGCCCTTGACGGTCACGGTGACGTTCTGCATGGCGGTTCTCCCGGTTGTGGTTTCGCCCTTGTGGGCTCTTCAGGCCTGCCACTGAAGCAGGCGACCGGGCGCGGGCAGTGGGGTCCGGTGAGCGGCTCGTGCCATCGCACGGCGTGCTCTTGAGGCTGACCTTGGGGCCCGCGCCCACATTGGAGCACGGTGTACGGCGTCGCGAGAACAGGCATCCGGGTGGCGCTCTGGCGCTTCGCTCTGGCCCCGATGTCACGCGCTTGACCGCCTCGTCTTCACTGTCCCCGAGGGGCTCTACAAGGTGCGGTCACTGCTGGTGCGTGGTGGGCCGTCACGGCGTCCGCTCTATGGCGGTCCGGGTGCGGTCTCGTTCAGATGTCTGGGCGGCAGGCCGTGGCGGCTCGCGTGACGCGGGCTTGTGGCCTATCCCCTGCTCCGCCTGTCGCTCCACCGTCTGCCGCGCTGTCGCGGTGCCCGCTGTGGGGCCGGCCGTGCGCCATCCCGTCGTCGTCCGGAGGAGGCTCTCGGGCGGGTCAGGCGTCGGTGCGTTTCGGTGTCGCGCCGCCTCGTCGGGAGGCGGACCGTGCTGCACCAACGTACAGTGCAATCGCTGTGCCACGAGCTAACTCGTTGTGCCGCAACGACGCCTCACGAGGCGATGGCCGAAAACAGGGCGAAAAGCCTCAAACCGTGGGGCATCCCGCACGAGCCCGTAAGTCGTTGTGCCACAATGAGCGCCCGCCGCGCAGGTATTGCAGATGGCGAATCCTTGACGATTCCATGTGGTCAACTGCACAACTGGATGGCCCTAGCAGGCCTCCGTTCCTGCGGGACGCGCGCCTGTAACTCGTTGGCCTGTACAGACTTAGGTTTTTCCCGAGTAGGGTAGGACTTGCGAGGGGTCCGACGCGATTCTGGGGCATCCTTGAGCGTCTGGGAGCGAATCGCCTAACGTGTTGCGGCTCAAGGGCTTAGGCGGGCAGGCCGGGAGGGCGGTCCGGGCCGGCGAGCGCCAATCTAAAGGAACGCGCGCGCGTGGCAAGTATCGTGCCAGTGTCGGTGGCATGGAACATGCTGGGGAGCAAGAGCCGTGCCGTGACAACGGCCTGACGAAGGCTGGACAGGAAGATGGCCCGCCAGCCTGCGCCAATCTAAATGTCAAGTCGTTGGGGGACAAGGGCTTGACACAGGGGGTAGTACGGACACCCTCGGAGGGGGGTCGACGCGATTGTAGGGCATCCTTGGAAGCGTGGGAGCGTTCCGGCGTAACTCACTGAGGCGCAAGGGCTTACGCTGGTGGTGTTTCAGAATGGAACGCACGCAACGGGGGCCATGCAAGGAATGTGCCAACCTGTCGCTTGCATTCTTGACACGCTCCGATGCCGCGTTGGTCCGAAAGTTGCGTCCGGCGTCACACTTGGAGCAAGAAGTGTGCCATGCTATGTACGTACCCCGTGCTGTTGCAGAGTGGAACATCGCCTCGGGCTGGCATGGCGCTTGCATAGGCGCGTGGGGCTAACGTGTTGGCATGGTTCATGCTATCGCAAGGAGCGTGCCAACGGGCGCTAGCAAGGTTCGTGCCAAGTGGGGCCCCGGACAGACCCCAAAAGTTGTCAGGAAGTTGTACGCAGCACCCGGATCGCAGAAAAACGTGGACCTCTATAACAGGGGTCCGGAACCAGCGAGGCAGCCACCGTAAACGCGCGTGTGCGTTCCGCCGTTGCCCTGTGCTGGGCCCACACTTACCGGATGAAAGGAGGGCCTACCAGAACTTATGGCTCCTCAGACACGAAAGGAACGGGCCCGGGAGTACATCCTCGCCCACAAGGACGAGTCGATCAAGGAACAGGCCATGGGAGCCGACTGCTCCGAGCCCCTGATCTCCCTCGTGCGCCGGGAACTGGTCGCCGAAGGGCTCCTCACTGTCGGCCGCTCCACCCGGAAGACCGCCCCCGCCCCCAAGCCGACGGCCCCGCTGGTCGAATCTCCGACCCCGCCGGCCCAGATGCTGGACCACACGGCCATGCAGGCGATCGCCGACATGGCAGCCCTGACAGACGACAAGGCGACCGACGAGCAGGTCTCGTCCGCGATGCTGAAGCAGTGCATCCGCTTCGCCTTCGACCCGAACCTCCATCCCGACACCCGCATGTCTGCCTCGCAGATGTGGGCGAAGCTGAAGGAGAGGCAGCGGGAGAAGCAACTGGGCCCTCGTGCCCCCATGACCTTCGAGGCGGCCTCCCGCAGGATGGCCGACCTCATGATCGCTGCTGGGGCCAAGGTGACCACAGCGGCTCTCCATCTTGCTTTCGAGGTATCCGATGAAGGGCGGCAAGTACCCCCTCAACCTCCCGAAGCTGCACCGGACGTGTCTGGAGCTACTCCAGCACCCTGAAGTCACCCTCCGCTACACCCCGATGAAGGCCCAGCAGGGCCTGTGCGTCTGGGACGACCTCTTCCCGCCGACCAACATCCAGATCAAGGTCGACGCCAACCAGCAGACCGCCGACGGCATCGATCACATCGGGACCGTCGTCCACGAACTGCTCCACGTCATCCTGATGCCGATGTGCCTCGGCTGGCTGACCGACGAGATGGAAGAGTACGTGATCCTCGCCATGGACAAGGTCGTCACGGCCTACGTCCGCAAGTCACCCAAGCGCCTGCATCTCTGGACCGAGATCATCGACCGGAAGCTGCGGGAGTCCGACAGAAAGGACGGCGTCGAGTGAACATGGAAGAGTACCGGCCTACCATCCACCTCTCCATCGGCCCGGTCGGCCACGAGTCCTCTGCCGACTGCTGGTGCGAGCCCTCCGACTTCATGTGGATTCGCAACGAACATGGAATCCTCGTCCGGGTCGTCACCCACGAGGACGCCACGAACAGGCATCACCGCGAGCAACTCTCGATGCGCGAGCACCTCCTCAACGAGGAGTACGCCAACGAGCCAGACGCGGGCTGGATCACAAGGGTGCTGAACTCGCTGGACCACCCACCGAGGCTACTGCCCCCGCCCCCTCCCAAGGAGAACTGAGATGCTGACGTCCCACTGCCAGAACTGCGGCAACGCCAAGTCCGACTATGTCGCCGTCCGCTGCGCCGAGTGCCAGACTGCCCACGATGCCCGCTACGACGAGCACCGGAAGGCCAATCCCGAGGCTCCCGAGTCCGACGCGCTCTACGCCGCACGCGAGGCGCTACACGAGCGCGCGATGTCCCGCGCCAAGAACCTCGTCGATCCCCGACTCCACTCGCGCTTCAACGGCGGCCAGAAGTTCATCGCCGGCCGCTAGCCGAAAAAAGTAGTCGTTCTTCAGCCACGAAAGGAGCAGGTAATGCTCTGCTTCATCAACAACCGCAACTACTTGACGTGGCCCCGCGAGATGGTGGGGGTACTGAAGCGTCAGGGGCACGAAGTCATCATCATCGACAATGCCTCGACCTACCAGCCCCTCCTCGACTGGTACGCGACGAACCCCTGCGAAGTCGTCTCGCTCGACTCGAACCTCGGCCACACGGCACCGTGGGACATCTTCGGCCGCTCCCTCATCGGGACCAAGTACGTCGTCAGCGACCCTGACCTCGACCTCTCGGACCTCCCGAACGACTGGGCCGACCGAATGACCGAGGTCCTCCGGCTCGGCTACCCGAAGGTCGGACTCACCCTCTCGGACTACCGCATCCCGCCAACGAATCCGGCGTGGACCGATGACCGCTTCTGCGACTACCCCGACGGCTATCACCCGGAGTCTCGCGGCCCGATCATCAAGTGGCTCGACTCGATCGCCATCCACAATCGCCCCACCGACACGACCTTCGCCCTCTGCTCGAAGCATGAGTACGCGATCAACGGCGTCCGGATCGGCGCGCCCTACATGGCGAAGCACCTCCCGTGGCACATCGTCCCGAAACTCTCGGGCGACCCGCGCTACTTCGAGATCGAGATGAGCCCCGAGATCAAGTACTACTTCGACCACGCGAACAAGTCTTCCATGACCAAGCCCCGCCTCATCCGCGCCGGCATGATCGAAAGGCGGCCCCAGTGATCGAGAACCACTGCGTTGTCTGTGGCAAGGCCCTTCCGGGCGAGACCCGGATCATGGCCTGCAAGGACTGCCTCTACAAGCGGCCCGGCCGCTTCATCCCGGTCAACGGCAACCCGGTCGAGGTCTTCCGGTCCGAAGGCTACTACATCCCCGACATCCTACCTCCCTGCCCCCATCCGTGGTGCGGCACCGGTAAGGTCGAACTGGCCGAGAGGTTGGACAGCACCAAGAAATACGACGACGAACTTCGCCGCATCGGCATCGATCCACCCAAGACTGCCCTGTCGGCCGCCGCGCAGGCCATCGTCGATGATGCATCTGCCTTCAATGAGAAGACCTTCCTCGACCTACTCGCCGACATCTACCAGCGAGGCGGTTCCCCTGACACCGTCTACACGACGCTCGAACGCCTCTACGCACGAGGCTACATCGGCTTCTGGGAGTTCCAATGGCGCAGACTGCTGAGACAGGTTGGGCGTTGGAAGCGGAGCGTGATCTCTGGCGTGCGATCTGTGCGCCGGAAGCGTGGCACGACGGTGCGGGAAATGTGGGAACGCACCCTGACAGCCTCTGGTACTTCATCAAGCGCGGTTGGGGAGCCGAGTCCTTCCTCCGGTCCAACCCCTCCGAGCCCCAGTGGCTCTACGACCCCATCCATCACCCGTATGCTCGCTGGTACCAAGGCCACCTCCTCTCGTGGCGAGAGCGGGCCATCGCCGGAGTCCCCGAGCAGTACAAGATCGCTTCCGTCCTCCCCCGAGGATACGGCAAGACCGTGATCGAGAAGTCGGCCATCCTCTGGCTGCACCTCCTCGACAGGAACATGACGACCCTGCTCCAGTCAGCCTCCTCCAAGCTGTCCGGCGACATCCTCAAGTCCCTCATCTCCGTGATGGCCGGGACCGACGAGGACTCGCAGTTCGCGTGGCTCTATGGCGACTGGGTCGCAGGCGCGACCGACAAGACGAAGGAAGCGATCAACCACGCCTGCAAGACGGCCAAGAACATCGGCGAGCCCTCGATCGACACCTCGACCTCGAACATCGGCTCAACGGGCTATCACCCGCGATCGGTCTTCTGGGACGACCCGCTCGAAGCGAACAAGATTCGCGACGAACGCGAGGCGTACCTTCGGGCTGCACATGCCGGCGTCAAGGCCTCGAAGAACTCGCTCCACCGAAACGGCCTTCTCGTCTTCACGCTCACCCGCTACCTCGAAGACGACATCGCCGGCCGCCATTTCAAGGAAGAGGGAATCGCCTCGTGGAATGGGATGCCCTGCCCGCACTACTCCTCCGTGACCGAGAAGGTCGCATGGGGCGCGGGCGTCTGGCACGTCTATTTCTACCAGACCGAAGACCCCGTCACTGGCGAGCCCACGCACCCGAAGCTGTGGACGAAGCGGACGATCGCCGATGCCAAGCGCATCGACGCCGAAGACTTCGCCTGCCAGCAGCAGAACGACCCGGGCGCATCGGAACACGCGCCGCTCGTCGAGTCGCAGATTCCCTACCTGTACATGTCCTACGACGACTTCACTTGGAACGTCCGTCCGAAGTGGGCCACCATCCACATCGACACGGCCTTCAAGAACAAGGACAACATGGGCAAGGGCGACGACTCTGCCATCGTGGTCTGGCTCGCAGACGAGCGGGACAACGGCCTCCTCTACCTCGACACGCAGAACCTGAAAGCCTCGAACGAGTGGCGTGAGGAAGACTTCAACGTCGAACTCATCAAGGTCTTCGGTAACCTGCGCCGCCGGGGCATCATGGTCCAAGCCGTCACCGACGAGGTCGAGCCGGGCGGCAAGGAAGGCACCTACAAGAACCGAGTCCTCGGTCTCCTGCGCTCCGCAGGCTACCAACTCGGCAACGACTGGTTCATCCAGTTGAACCGCAAGAAGGACAAGCGATCGCGCATCCGTACGGCCGTCGGCCACTGGGCCACCGGCTATGTCCGCATCCTGCTCGACCGTCCCCGCTGCGACTGCCCTCCACCCAAGTACAACCCAGCTACCAAGACGATGGAGGCCACCAAGTGCCCCCACTTCGTCGTTCACCCGGTCGTCCACAAGATGGTCAACCAGATTCTGAAGGTTGATTCAGCCTCGCACGACGACCTTGCTGACGCTCAAGCCGACGGCTTCATCTCGAAGCTCTGGTTCCCGCCCAACCTCGGTTCAGGAGGCAACGCGGTGGACGAGGGCGCTGTCGTCGTCTCGCCGGGCGATCAGGAACTCAAGTCCATAGCACGGCGTCCCACCAACGAGGAAGTCCTCCAGATGCTGGCCGATCGCGACGAAGCACGGGCGAACGGCTTCATGGACGACGGCGTCCGAGGCGACTGGGGCGACGACTACATCCCGTACGAGCCTGTAGGCTAGAAAGGCGGCACCGATGCGCTCCCGCATCATGATCTTCGACGTCGAGACACGGAAGTGGGCCGAGGACCTCAATCCCACCGACAAGGAAGCCGGATGGGAGGCACTCCGCCGAGGCAAGGGCGGTGCCTGCGCCATCGCCGTCTACGACACGCGCGACTACTCCCTTCACATGTACGATGACCACACTGCCGAGACCTGCGCGAGACATCTCGAACAGGCCGACGCCGTGGTCGGCTACTGCTCCGAGCGGTTCGACGTTCCCTGCCTCGAAGGGCTCGTCGGCCGCCGGCTCCGCATTCCGCTCCACTACGACATCTACGAGATGGCGACGGCCGCGAATCGGAAGATCGGCAAGCACGGACAGAAGGGCGATTTCACGCTCGACCGGATCGCCAAGCAGAACCTCGGCCGGGGCAAGATCGACCATGGCAGCAACGTCAAGGACCTGATGAAGAAGGGCCAATGGGGCCGCATCTTCAACTACTGTGCCTCCGACGTGTACCTCACCCGCGACCTCTTCGCCCGCATCTGCCGTGACGGTGGCCTCATCACCCTCGGTGGGCGCTTCACCTCACTCCACATCCCCGACAGTCTGAAAGGAGGGATGGAGGTCTTCTCTTGAACTCACTGACCATCGAGAAGGAGCCCGCTGGCTACCTGTTCAACCGCCAACTCTGCAAGATGGTGGTCGACAGCGTCCAGTACTCCGAGTCACAGAGCATGGGCATTCGGCAGAAGCTGCCCCGCCTCTATGACCTCTGGCGCGGAACGTGGAACGGCCGCTTCTCGCCCCACAAGAACAACGTCCACATCCCGCTGATCTTCTCGGCCCTGTGGTCCTTCGCCTCCCGCATGGCGGCCTCTTCGCTCTCCTCGTACCCGCCCGTCTCCTTCCTCGGATACGGCCCCGACGACTCGAAGATCGCCCGCAAGCAGGAATCGCTCGTCGCGGCCCAGTTCAAGGACGACGATGGCTTCCTCAAGCAGGTCGACATCATCCTCGCTGCCTCGCTCTACGGCGTGGGCGTGGCTCAGGTCGGCTGGCGGCGCGACGAGGAAGACACCGTCATCGAGCAGATCGACAAGATGCCGCTGTCGGGCAAGGTCGTGCAGCACATCCGCAAGGGCAAGGTCGTCACCTTCGACGGCCCCGAGACGATCAACCTCGACCTCCTCGACTGCTTCCCGCAGCCGACGGTAGGCCGCCTGCGCGACATGAAGTGGTTCGTCCGTCGGTACTTCCTCGACCTCGACGACCTCCGCTACCTCGCCTCGATCGGCACCTTCGACAAGGCCGAACTGGCCCGGCTCGAACGTGACGGCTCCGGTTCCGCATCACCCGAGACACTCGCCGCAGTGCGGCGCTTCCAGACCCGCGTCGCGATGGATGACGAGACTGCCCGCTTCATGGACAAGTACTCGCGCCCGATCGAGATTCTGGAGTTCTGGGGCCGTGTCCCCTCGGAGTTCGCGACCGACGGCATGGTCAATCGCGTCATCACTGTCGCCAATCGGCAGTACCTGATGCGTAACCGGCCGAACCCGTACAACCACAAGAAAATCCCCTTCGTCGCCTACTCGCCTACGCCCGACCCGCACTACTTCTTCGCCCCGGGCAAGGCCGAGATCGTCGAGAAGTTGCAGATCACCGGCAACCGCTACCTGAACCAGAGCCTCGACGCGGCCGATCTGATGATCGACCCGATGTGGTTCTTCGATCGAGCCTCCGGCCTCAACACCCGGAACCTCTACTCGCGTCCGGGTCGCTTCGTCGGTGTCAACGGCAACCCCTCCTCGGTCATCATGCCGTTCCAGTTCAACAACCAAGGCCTCTCCATCGCAGACTCGCGGATCGGTCAGATTCGTGAGTACCTCCAGATGGGTACTGGCATTGTCGACGATGCAGTGCAGGGTATGGGCGGCGACAGCCGTCAGACCGCACGCGAGTTCGTCGGCAGGCGCGAGGCAGCGGGCACCCGGCTCATGCTGGAGGCCCGCATCTACGAAGAGAACATGCTGGAGCCGACGGCCAACTTCTTCGCGTCCCTGTCGAAGCAGTTCCTCGCTCCGCCCATCGAGGTGATGATCCTCGGTGACGGCGCGATGCTCGACCCGGTCACGAACATGCCGATCCCGGCCTCCCGCGAGACGCTGACCGCATACGATCTGCACCCCAGCTACGTCGCCCGCGCCCTCGGTGCAACGATGGGCCTCTCGAAGCAGATGCAGCAGCAGAACCTGCTCCAGCTACTTCAGGCCCTCGCTTCCCCGCTCGGTGCCCAGATGATGGGCCAGATCAACTCGGTCAACTTCTTCCGGAACCTGTTCCGGGTCTTCGAAGTTCCGAACATCAACGAACTGTTCATGCAGCCCGCGCTCCAGAACATGGTCACGAACCCGGCTCTCGCAGGCGCGATGGCCCAGCCGGGCGGCGCTGCGAACATCCCCACCTCCGGTCAGATCGCGAACGGCGGTCCGTCTGTCATCCCCGGTATGCCGGGCGGCAACGCCGCAGCCCCTCCGGGCTCGGCCCAGTCGCTCCGTGCGCCGGTCGACATCGGCTCCGTCCTCGCGCCTGTTGCCGGGTGAAGGACCTCCACCTAGCCACCATCCGGGCCCGTCTCGGCTGGAAGGCTTGCTGGTGTCGGATGTGCCGATCCCATCGGCTGGACAAGCATCGTCAGCACCGCACAGCGAGGCGGATGCTGAAGACGACCATCAGAAAGGAAGTGTCCGATGTCAGAACAGAAAGGGACTGAGCGCGGAGACTTCTCCGAGTTCTTCTCCCTAGCAACCTTCGACGAGCAGAAGTTGGGCGAGATGGAGTGGATACTCAACTCGCCCGCCTACCTGCACACTTGGAAGCCGTACATGAACGGCATCCTTCGCTCCTTCCAGAAGATGTGGAAGGACCGGAGCCGCGAGCGCCAAGACAAGTACCCCGACGAGTTCCTCGCTGGCGGCACGGTCTTCGGCGAAGGCCTCATCGAGTTCTTCGACAAGATCATCGAGGAGACCATGCACGAGCGGGCCATGAAGGCGATGGCGAACATGTCGAACGACGATCACTACACGAACCTCCAGCAGCACGGAGGCGTGAAGCCGATCGTGGGCATGGATCAGGACGCGACCCCCGCTCCATACGATCCTGCCGAGGACTACTGACGTGCCTTCGAGCGAAGTCTACAAGAAGTTCAAGTCCGGGAAGCTGCATAGCGGCGGCCCGGCCGGTCCGGTGGTGACCAACCCGAAGCAAGAGGTTGCCATCTTCCTGTCCGAGAAGAAGAAGGAGGACGCCAACGGTGGCGTCTATCCTGAGCATCGCAACCCTCTTCAGGGTACGCGACGCAAGCGCAAGTAGCGCGAACCATCACCGCGCCGGACCACCCGGCAAGGAGAAAGGATGAGTCTCGGAAGATCGAAAGAAGAGCAGGAAATGACCTCGTTGCTCGCGAAGACGCTGGTCGAGCGCGACGTCATGGGTCCCATGAATGCAATCGGGTGGCAGCACGGTACGCCGCCGCCCGCAGGAACTACCCCCGACGCCGGACAACCCGGTGCCGGAGGGAGCACCACGACTGGTGGTCAGGCAACGACGGTGGAAGGCGGCCAACCCGCTGTGAAGCCCGGTAGTGCCGGTGACGCTCCGGTCAAGGCGGATACCCCCGAGGCGCTCGAAGCCGCAGCGAAAGCCACGTTCGACCCGAAGACTGGGAAGTACAACGGCAAGTACCTGACGGTGGAAGAGGCGATCAAGGGCGGTAGTAATCTCGCCCAGATGGCGAACAAGGCTCTCGACGAGCGTGACCAGTTGGCTGCGAAGCTGGCTGCGATCGAAGCCGAGAACCTGAGACTTCGCCAGACACCGGCCCCGCAGGCCGCTCCGCAGGCCGCTCCTGTCCCGAGGGTGTCACGAACCCAAGTGGACGAGGCGCAGGCCAACTACGACAAGGTGCTGTCGGAGATCGTCGAGGAAGGTGGACTTCTCGACGCGGAGGCGAACAAGAAGCTGTCGAAGGCCAACCGTGAACTGGCCGACGCCATCGCTTCGTACCGCGTGCAGGAGAACGATGCGTCCCGTGAATCCGCGCAAGAAGCGGAAGACAGGAAGTGGGGCGAGGTGACTCGGTACATGACCGAGAAGCACCCCGGCTCCGAGCAGTTCTCCGATGAGGTTGCTCTGTTCGTTCGGAGCAACACCCCCCTTGCTAAGGCCATCGACGCCCTCCAGAAGGCGGGCGATCAGGTTGGCGCAACCGAACTCGCGTGGACGTCCTACAAGGCCGCCACGGGAGCGCAGGTCGGTGCCGCCAAGACTGAGGCCGACACCAAGCGCGAGATCGAACTCGACGCACGCAAGGAGGTCCGTGAGGAACTGAAGGCCGAGGCGTTGAAAGACGCCGGGGTCGTTCGCGGTTCCGCTGGTGGAACAGGTGTCCATCAGGGCGGGCAGCAGCGAGGCAGCTTCGAAGAGAGGCAGGCCCTGCTCAACCGAATGGCGATCGAGGGCGACAGCCCCGGCTCTGCCTCGGGTGCTGCGTACCGCAAGATGGTCATCCCTCTCCCTCCGGGATTCTACGTCCAGTAGCGTCACCGGGTAACTCAACGTAGTACAACTTGCCAGCAGAAAGGCTGGCGGGGATACAACAATGGCTGGTGCAGTCCCCGGTAACTTCGGCGCGTACCTGTACGACGGCTCGGACCTCAAGTCCGGTGTCGCGCGTGAGGACTTGCTGGAGCAGATCACCAACATCTCGCCCTTCGACACGCCGTTCGTGTCGCAGGCTCCGAAGGTTGGTTGCCGTCACATCTACCATCAGTGGCTGAAGGACACGCTCGGTACGCCCGACCTGTCCGGCGCTGCGGAAGGTGCTGACTGGGCCCTCGACACGCAGGTGTCGCCGGTCCGTGAGTTCAACATCACGATGATCCTCCGCAAGGACGTGGGTATGTCCCTGTCCCAGCGCGCGGTGGATACGGCCGGCTTCGCCGACGGCTACGCCTACGAGGTCCAGAAGGCCACGAAGGAGTTGGCGATCAAGCTGGAGAAGGTCGTGTTCGGTCAGTTGACGACCTCGACGGGTACGTCGTCCAGCGCGGGTGGCCGTGTCATGAAGGGTCTTCAGGCCTTCATCGCCACGAACTCCGCGTTCGCGGGTGCGGCCGGTACGTCCGGTGCTCTCGCCGATGCGACCCACGACGGTATCGTCGACGTGTACGACTTCAACTCGATGCTGAACAGCATCTACTCGGCGGGTGGCAATCCCGAGCAGGTGTACGTCAGCCCGAAGGTGAAGCGTCAGATCAGTGCGTTCACGGTTCCGGGAGCGGCGGCGGGTACCCCCCACGCGCGCAACATCGCGGCCGTGGACAAGAAGCTGGTCGGTGCGATCGACTTCTACGACAGTGACTTCGGCCTCATCCAGATCGTTCTCGATCGGTGGGTGCCCGAGTCGACGAACACCACGACCGCGACCGGTTCGGCGACGAACACGGGCGGCCAGATGTTCTTCCTGTCGCGGGCGATCAACCGTCTCGCGTGGCTCCGTCCGATGTCGCACGAACTCGTGGGCAAGCGCGGTGACTCCGTCGCTGGCCTCGTGGTCGGGGAAGTGACGCTGGAGGTGCTGAACGAGAAGGCGAACGGCCGAATCGTCGGCGTGAACAACAAGAGCGCCGTCAGCTAAGGCTGACGCCTCTGCAACCTGAAATGGGGGCTGGGTCGATGGCCCGGCCCCCTTTCTTGTCTGAGGTGACAATGGGTAGCAGAAAGAATCCGTACATCATCACGTCGAGCGACAAGGACCTGCCGCCCGTCATCGATGGCATCGACAATCTTCCGCAGCCGATCGGCGTCAACATGGACAACCTCGAAAAGGCCAACATGATGATCGATGCTCCGATGACTGCCAACGACGGCGACCAGAAGACCGTCGCCATGCCCTCCTTCGCGGACGGCGTCGACAAGCGCGTCGCCGACAACCGTGGCGGTCAGAATCCGTGGCCTGCCAAGCCGGGGTGCTAGCATGGCCCGTAAGGACCCGACCGTGAACACCGCCCGCGTGGGCAACTATGCGGCTCCCGTCGAGTCGACCGGCGATCCCGCGATCGACCAGACCCTGTTCGGCCCCAAGGGCACGGACATGAACGCCACCGAGGCGGCATACGTCGCCGGGGCGAAGAACAAGGATACGGCGAAGATGGCCGTGTCGAAGGCGCGCAAGGCCAACAAGGCTGCGCCGCTGAAGGAGTACTAGGCCATGGCGAAGCGCAAGAGCCCGGTGTCCGACGCGATGGCGTGCGGGCCCGGGATGGAAATGGAACCGCACGAGCAGATGGCGTCCGAGATGCATTCGGCCCTCTACGCTCTGCAAGATCAGGCCCGCAAGCCCCACGCTGGCAGCGGCGAGAAGTTGCTCCCGAAGCACCTTCGCTCCGAGAAGCCCGGCATGGAGGAGGCCCGCACCCACATCAAGCGCCTGCACAAGGCGTTCAAGGGGGAGAAGTAACATGGCAAGCAAACGAGGCAACCCCACGAAGCACATCGGCTTCGAGGCTGCGGCGGAGAAGGCTGCGGCTGGCGAAGGCGAATCCATCGAGGCTGGACGCGCGATGATCGCGGCTGCGGCACGCAAGGCGTCCCCGGCTGCGAAGGCGAAGAACCCTGCGCTGAAGAAAGTTCGCGGCGCGTAACCCAGAGGTGAACCAATGACCGCGCTTCATACCAACAGCGACATCCTCGCTGCGTGGGACCCACCGCGTACCGGCACTGGCGGTAGTGGTATCGGCGGAACGAACGCGGCAGCACTCGCGTCGGACGACGGGATCACCTCCTACATCACTGCCAACGTCAACGGTGGCAACGGTAGCAACCCGACCAAGTTCGGCCTCGATGGGACGATCACGCCCGGTGCCACGTACATCGTCACTATCAAGATCGCTGCACTCCTCAATGACAACGTCGACGTCACAAACAACGGCACGTATTTCGCCTGTTCGCTGATCGACTCGGCGGGGCACGAGTGGATCAGCACGACGGACGGGGGAGGCCCGAACCACGGCAATGCTGCTCTCGCCGCGAACGAGATCAGTGCGACGCACGCCGTCTTCACGACCTTCACCCGCACGATCGTCTGTTCCGGCACACCTCTGAGCAGCGGCAACACCGGCAACGCTCTCTGGATCGCCTGCAACCTCTCGCTCGCAGCCGGGACCTCGGTCTATGTCGCGATCACCTATGCCGACGTAGCGCCGGCTGCCCATACGATCACCGCAACGATGAGCGATGCTCACGTCACGTCCGATCATACTGGCGCGAACACGGTGAACGACGGTGCGACCCTCCGGATCACCCTGACGGTTGCCAACGGCTACTCACTCGACAACATCCTGCTCGATGGCGTCACGATCGGCAACTCGGCCGTAACCACTGCCCGAACCAACGGCTACTACGACATCGTCTCGAATGCGGACCACACGGTCGCCTTTTCGACGGTCGCAGCGGGCAATGGTGCCTCGGCCGTGACCGTCACCGCACCGCCCACAGGGCAGGCGACGACCGGAACCATCTCGGGCATCCCGACCACGGTCCACACGGGCGACGTCCTGACCATCACTGCCCGGCCGACACCCGGCAACCGGGTCACTCACGTCGCCATCAACGGGGTCGATCAGTCCGCGACCTACGCCCGAACGACCAACGACACGCCGGTCGACATCCCCTACACCGTGCCATCGACAGGAGTTGACGTCGTCGTCACCTTCACGAACATGGCCTCCGTGCGGACCACCTACAACAAGCAGGCGGTCTACTGGAGAAAGGACTCGTAACATGAGCACCAGTGGTGAACTGAAAGTCACCCGCATCAAGGCCGGGATCAGGCAGCAGATGGACTTCGCTACCGACGGCCTCAAGCTGGCACAGGAGCATGTCGCCAAGGAGAAGGCGATGCGTGACGGGCTCGTCGAGTACCGGAACATGCAGCAGACGCTCTCCCAGCTTGGCAAGTACTCAAGGGCTGACGGGTTCGATCCGACCCGTCAGTTCCAGCACGTCGCCCGCGTCTCCGAGGCAACGTGGGCTCTGATCCTCGGCATGTTCGCCCGTTACGACGAGGCGTCCGGTGAACTGATGGACGACGGCCAGCTATACAAGACGATCGATGGGCGGCTCCAGTTGAACAAGCCGTTCTTCTACGCTGTCATCGAAATGCTCGAACAATCGGGCGTGCCGTGCGACCTGCGCGGTAAGATCAAGCTGAACTGAAAGGAGCCTTCCATGGCGAAGCAGTACGGTTGGACGATCGACATCATGCGGCCGGGCGCGTGCCCTTACTACCGCATCCAAGTCCCCACCTCGCAGATGACCAAGCTGGACCTGTGCGACTGGTTCGTGGACAAGGGCGGCACACGCAACTCGAACATCGCGCTCACGCACGCCAACTACGCCCTCTTCTACGCATGGGCCGGCACCCGGGCACTGCACCGCATCCAGACGCTCAAGGAAATCCGTCCGAACGTCCGTCAGGGGAACGACCTCTATCCCCCGACGATCTTCTACGATCACGACGACAACAACGACTTCGTCCATCCGTTCAACTCGGCCTACCTGACGATGGGTACCCGCGACATGGACGGCTACCTGCTCGAACCGGGCGAGGGCCTCGTGGTCCCGCTCGGCAATGGCAAGGTCACCGAGATCGTCGACCAGCGGACCCACGACGAGAACGTCGTCTTCGACATCGAGCGGAACCTCTTCGACATGAAGGTCCGCCACGAGATCATCCGCGAGTGCCATGGCGTCACCGCTGCCTCGCCGGTTCTGGCCCGCTACTTCAAGGAAGTGGTCGGGGCGCAGGCCGTTCACTTCTTCCCGAACACGGTCGTGCCCGAGGACTACGAGCAGCACGAGATCGTCCGCACGGACGACTCGATCCGCATCCTCTGGCAGGGCGGCCAGTCGCACCTCCCGGACTGGTACCCGCTCAAGGATGCGCTCGCGGCCGTCTGCAAGAAGTACCCGAAGGTCAAGATCGTCCTCTTCGGTGAGTACTTCTCGTGGATTCACGACGTGATCCCCGACTCGCAGATCGAGCACCACCAGTGGAAGCCGTACGAGGCCTACAAGCTGAAGCGCGGCCTGCTGAACATCGACATCAACCTCTGCCCGCTCTCCGACAACCTCTTCAACCGATGCAAGTCGGCGATCAAGTGGTACGAGTCGGTCGTGTGGAAACGCCCCGAGGCAACGCTCGCGGCGAATGTCGGCCCCTATCAGGAGATCGAGGACGGCGTCACCGGCCTGCTCTACAACAGCCCGGAAGAGTTCGTCCAGAAGCTGTCGCGGTTGATCGAGGACGCCCCTCTGCGGGCCCGGCTAGGCCAAGAAGCGAAGCGTTGGGTCCTCGCCAACCGCACTCCCGAGGCGACCATTCCGGCCCTCCATCAGTTCTACTCCGAGACCCGTGCCAAGCATACGCGCGATCTCGGCAAGCCCTCCATCGTGAAGCCTTCCTTCGCCGACATCAAGCGGCTGGGGACGCCCATCCCGAGGTAACCCATGAGCATGACCACCGTCAATGGGAAGCTGTACGTCAGCCGCGTGCTGGGCGGCACAGGTTCCCAAGAGTCGCAGGACGAGGCTGGCGAGGCCATCCTTCGGGCCTATCAGGACTGGCAGGCCAAGCAGTTCTGGTCCTTCCTCCTGAAGGACACCACGAAGCCCTTCGCCATCTCGATCACCACGGCCAGCAACACGACCGTGACGCCCGTGACGGCGGGTGACCTCGACTTCGTCAACGTCGGCATGACCTTCACGAATCCCTCCTTCACCGGCACCGTGACGGTCACCGCAGTCACGCGAGGCACCGACGGCGTCGTCACCAGCATCACGGTCGACGGCACGGCCTCGGCGAGCAGCACGACTACGGCGACGTGGAACCAGACGATCCCGATCGTGGCGGGCACGAACGACTACGCCCTCCCGAACGACTTCAACTCGATGTACACGCTCATGATGGTGACGAACCAGCGTGTCCTCACGAAGCGTGATCGTCGGTACTGGGACCGGAACAACGCCAACACGACCCAGCGAGGCACTCCCTCCGAGTACACGACCTACAACCCGTACTCGGACCAGACCCAGAACTTCGGCACCCAGCGGCTCGCGTTCGACTGTGTCCCCGACACGGCCGACACGCTCCTCGCCCGCTACTACCGGAAGTTCAACACGACCGGCACCTACATCGACGTCCCGGACGATCTGCTCTACCAGTTCCTCGACTACGCGCGCGGACTGCTCGTTGCGAACAAGGCGGCCAAGGACAACCCGGCCGCGTTCCTGAAGAGCGTTGCCGATGGTGCCGAGGCGGCCCGTGAGAACGACATGGAGCCGAGCGAAGACAACGACGTCGACCAGTGCATGAAGGCGAGCTACGAGTCGCCCATGATGAACCGGCGTCTCTGGGGCAATGGCGCATTCGACGAAATGAGGTAACCCGATGAGCAGAGCAGTCACCGAATACATGAATGGCGGCGTCGTGACCGCCCGTCCGGGCTGGATGCTTCAGCCGGGCGAGATTCAGCGTGGCGACGACTGCATCTACCGGGACAAGGACCCCGCGATCTGGCGTGCGCCGGGACGTGTCAACCTCAACTTCGCAACTCTGGGCGCATCGTCTCCGGTCAAGGGCCTGAAGTTCTGCCCCTTCGCCAAGCACGACTCGCAGTTGCTCGCCTACGTCGGAACCAAGGTCTACACGGGCCCTGCCAACTCCTCGACGTTCGCCAGCGGCTCCATGCTCTTCAACGAGGTCAGCGGCGCGGGCTCGGTCGCTGGCTCCGTCTCCAGCACGACCTTCACGGCCACGACCGGCGCTCCCTTCACGGCCGACGCGGTCGGCACGATCGTCCACTTCATCTCGGCCAGCGCGTCCGTCACTGCCGTCGCCCGTGTTACGGCCGTCGGTAGCCCCTCCGGCAACTACTACGCCACGCTCACCTTCGACGTGGCCCCCGGTGGTGGTACGTGTACGATCGCGCTCGACCGAGGCGTCAGTCAGACTCTGGCCGACAATGCCACGACCGGAATCCCGAGCGTCAACGAGATTCTGGGCGGCGTCTTCTACGGCTCGACCTACTTCCTCTGGCTCGGCAACGGCGTCCCGTACCGGCTCGAATGGCGTGCCCTCACGACCACCTCGGGTTCGGCCGGCACCGAAGCCCTCTGTATGCGGCCGGTCGGTCTCGACCCGGTCACGCAGCAGTTCAGCCTGACGCTCCTCTCGGGCACGATCCCGGGCGGCGGCACCGACACCTACGCATGGCCCGCCTCGCTCGGCATCGGCGTCTACTGGTTCGTCCTCACGGAAATCTATGGCCGTCAGGACGAGCACGGACAGGACATCGACATCGCCGAGGGCGCATACCTCGCCCAGACCGAGGGACAGTCGAACGTCCTTCAGGCCGGCAAGCCGATCGCTATCAACGTCACGGCCCTGACGAACGGCGTCCGTCTCACGACCCCGAACGGTGGCGCTGTCAACAACGGTGGCGTCGGCAAGCTGGCGACCCACTGGGGCGTCTACATGTCGACCGCCACGACCGATGCCTCGACCCCGCCCGACATCTCGACCTTCCGTCGGGTCCGCCGGGCTGCCATCGCCGAGGCAACGACCACGACCAAGTACGGAGAGTCGCAGAACATCGACATCTACGACGCGAGCAGCACGCAGGGCTGGATGTACCCGAACACGACGACCGCTGCCGCAGATGGTAAGGTCGAGTGGACGAACGCTGCGAACATGCTCGGCAAGCCCGACACCAACTCGGTCGGCGTCTCGACCTCCGGCTACACCGAGGGCGGCGTCGCACGGGATGCGGCCGACTTCCTCGGCTCTGGTGCCCTCTGGACCTGCGAGCAGACCGGCGCGGCCTTCATCACGGCCTCCCCATGGTCGACTCGGCCCGTCTCTGGCGTCTCGATCCGTGTCCGGGGCTACTCCAGCTTCTCCTTCCTGCCCGGCTCGACCCTTGCGATCGGTGGCGAGTACTACGTCTACCTCGTGAGTGCCACCGGAAAGAAGAGCAACATCTCCTTCGGAAACCTCTCGCCCAAGACCGACACGCACTACCATGGCGGGCCCGGCGACCCGATGGGCGTCGCATGGACGGCCGCAGAGTTCGCGGCTGGCTTCAAGCTGTGCATCGCGAAGAAGGGGACCGAGAAGCCGCAGAAGCTGTTCATCGACTCGGTCGGCGTCCTCGTTCACTGGGGTACGACCGTCACCCGAGGCGTCCCTTACCGGATCGTGACCTACCGAGATCAGGTCGGCACGACCGCCTCCGATCCGGCTGCACTGGCCCCGGGGGGCTGCACCACTGGCGACTTCTTCCGTGGCTCGCTCGTCATCAACGACGCCAACAACGAGACGGCCCTCCACTGGTCGCTTCCGGGCGACATCGAGTGCTGGCCGAAGCCGTACCAGATCGTCTTCAACACTGGCAAGAAGGACAAGATCACCTACATCCGATCCGTCAACGCCTCGCTGCTCGTCGGGATGGAGGAGTCGATCAAGCGGGTGAACTACTTGCCCAGCGAGAACGACACCGACCTCACGACCGGCCTCGCTCAGGAGGACGTCGTCTCGGACCACGGTATCGCTGGCCCGAACGCAGCGGCACGCTTCGATCTGCCGGGCGGCGGCCAGATGGTCATCTATGCCGGTTCGGCCGGATGCTTCCTCACCGATACGATCACGGTCCGTCCCGTCAACATGGACATCGACTGGGCGAACACGGTCAAGCTGTCGGCCCTCTCGACCAGCATCTTCAAGGTCTACCCGAAGGAGAAGCTGATCGCCTTCTACTACTGCCCTGCCGGAGCCACGCACAACCTCAACACGCGCGTGCTCTACTTCAGCTACCAGCAGGACAAGGTGAAGGATGGCGGAATGCTTCCGATGATCGGTCCCTGCGTCGTGCAGGCCCGCAGCGCCGCCGAGGCATTCCTGAATGGCACGTCCTACCTCCTCACCGGAGCCGAGAACAACGGAAACATCTACCTCGAAGACTCGGGGCTGACCCTTCCGTCCGGCTACCGGGTCCGTCTGACCGACGACTCGGGCAACGGTGACGGCAAGGCGGCCATCAATACCGACGTGAAGATCGTTCCCCTCATCCGCACTCGCAAGTGGCGGGCGAACGGGATCGACAACGACATGGCGGGCGAGAAGGTCTACCTCCAGTTCACGGCCTACGGCTCGAACTCGGTCACGGCCACCGCAACCCGCACCGTCAACAGCACGACCGTCCTCTCGTCGGCAGCGTTCGGCAGCGTCCTTCCCGGGATGAGGCTGATCGGTGCAGGCTACGACCCCGGAACCATCGTGCTTGCGAAGGCGAGCAGCAGCAGCATCACCATCTCGCGGGCAGCCAACGCGACTGGTAGCGGCACTGTCACCTTCGACACCGGTACGATCGGCGTCAGCGTCCGAGGCAACCGGCTCGGCGATGCCGTCAAGGGACTCCGGCACCACTACGTATCGACGCTCGTTGGCGACCTTGTCTCGGTCGTCTCGACCGACGTGCAGCGTGGGCTGGAACTCCAGTTCGAGAAGGTGCCACTCACCTTCGACGGCAATGGCGACACGGCAACGTGGGCCGACCTCAGTACGGCGATGCAGCTTCAGTCGTTCACGTACATGATCGGCGACTCCGGTCTCCCCGACACCAACCGCAACTCCGCATAACACGAGGTACCACCAATGAGTCGTACCAACATGCCGATCCCGAAGGACCCGAAGCAGTGCCAGCCGTGGCTGTACGAGTACCTCAAGCGGCTGACTGAGACGACCAACAAGACGGCGGTAGGAATCGCCCAAGTAGCGAGAGGGGAAATCCCCGATGGATCGGGGCAACCCCTCCCAAATCCGGACCTGTCCGGCTTCTTCCTGCTGGCCGGTCGACCGGGTGGGCAGATCGGTAGAGGCGGCACTGCCGCTTCGGAGACTCTGCAACTCTCGTCGACCGCCAGCACCACGAAGGGCAAGATTCACCTCGGCTACCCGACGGCCCGGCTCACGGTCGACGAGACGCTGAAGACGATTGGCATCAACAAGTCCTCCCCAACCGCGACCATGCACATCGTCCAGAGCGATCAGGGCGCGGGCAGCATCATCACCACGTCAAGCGACATCGACGCAACCGGAACCCGATGGGTGGCTCGCACGGGCAGTGGTGGTGGCGGCTCTGGCAGCACGATCGCGGCAGCACTCGCTAATGATGATGACCTCACGACCTACGGCTCGATCAACACGGCGTCATCTGGCAACAACCCGCAGCGATGCACGCTCAGTGCGACGATCATCCCGGGCGCGACCTATACGGTCACGGCCAAGATCACGACCCTCTTCGTCACTCCCGTCTACGGTGGTGGTAATGTCAACGTCTGGCGCGTGTCGCTGATCGACTCGGCGGGCAACGAGTGGCAGAGCAACGAGGACATCGTGAATAGCGGTGCCTTCACCGAGATCACGGCCTTCAACACCTTCGCCACGATCACCCGAACGGTGGTCTGCTCGGGTACTCCGCACTCGACCGGCAACACGCCCAACGCGATCTGGATGGCTGCGGGAGCACAGGTCAGCCACGGAGGCGGCGGCGATCTCTACATCGCTACCACCTATGTAACCGTCCAGCAGGTCGGCGAGTTGATTGCCCAGTGGGACTTCGCTGTCGGTACCCAATCGGGACAGATCGACGTCTTCGGCCGGCTCGGCATCAACACCGGCAGCGCAACGCTCGGGGCCGAGATCGATGCGGTCGGAACTTCCGCCGGCATCCCAGTTCTTCGACTCCGGGCATCGGCCAGCCAGACTGCCGACATCGCTCAGGTCCTGAACAGCGGCTCGACGGTCCTCGCCGCAGTCACCTCGCGAGGCGCTTGGGCCGGCCACACCGACGACGTGTTCTACGAGGACGAGATCATCTCGTACGAAGATGACTCGGTCTACTTCTACTAGGAGGCCATCATGGCAGCACTGAAAGAGAAGGGCATCGCCCTGCTCGGGTCCGTCTCGGGCGTCGACATGAAGACGGCGGCCTCCACCACCATCTTCACGGTGCCGGTCGGAAAGGTCGCCCGCATCGTTGCGATCGTTGTCCGCGATCCTTCCGCCTCGCTGGCGGGAGGCACCTCGTACAACTTCGGGACCGGCTTCCGCAACTCGGGCGTCATCGACCTGTCTTCACTCACCACGGCGAACACGGACTACATTGTGCTCGACCAGAACAACTCCAAGGCCACTGAGATCGCGGCAAGTACCGCGTTCCAGATCACCGTCACGACCGGGTCGACCGGGGCTGCCACTGCCACGATCGACGTCTTCGGCTACCTGACGAACTAGAGGTAACAACATGGTCGGAGCAGTCCTCGCCGCAGCCCCCTACGTCCTGAACGCACTCGGGGGCATCTTCGGCAGAAAGCACAAGTACATGGACGCGGCCGAGGTCGAGCGGCGCTTCGGCGCACAGGCCGTCAGCGATCGCGCCCAGAAGCTGTACCAGATGATCCACTCCTCGCCCTACGGTCAGGCCCTGCTCGCGCAGGCCGCGCAGGCCGGGCAGGAGTTCAACACCCAGACACAGCGGAACGCTGCGGCCAGCGGGCTCTCGCCCGAGACCGGCGCGACTTCCGGAGCAAGCATGTTCGCGACGAGCGCAGGTGCAAGCGCAGCCTCGAACTTGGAGAACCAGACGAACGCTGGCATCTACGGGAACGACGCACTCCCCGAGGCACAGCGCGAGTTGCAGAACGAGATGATCGCGGCCGAGCAGGCCCGGGCCGAGCAGAACGCGCAGCCGACGACCTTCCAGAAGATCGCTGCCGCTGCCGGTCAAGTCGCGGGCGGTCTCACTGCGGCCGGCGTCGGCGCTCCGAAGGCTGCTCCGAAGCCCGCTGCCGTCGTGACTCCCGGTGCCACCGCACCGCAGCCCGAGGGCGTCCAGCAGTTCCAAGTCCAGCAGCCGAACACGACGATGCCGCTGGCCCCGGGCACTGGCAGCCTTGCCTACCCGAAGCTGGGTCAGGATCAGTTCGGCCAGCCGACCATCGCCCCGTTCAAGAAGATGACCATGGGCGGCCCCCGTGCCGCGCGCAGCGGTCGCGGATGGATGGGCTTCCTCTCAGGAGGCAAGTAATGAAGATCAGAGAAGGACTCAGACGTGCAGGCGGCGGGGCGACTGCCATGTGGCAGGCCGTCGGCAAGACCGCGAAGAACGTGGCGCAAGGCCTGACGCCGAACCCCGGTCCGATCGACACCACCGAGGCGTCACTGGCCCAGCCGGCTCCGGAGCCGCCCCAGTACACGCTGCCCGACCTCGGACCCGAGCCGACGCTGAACGATGCCGCCTATCAGGGCGACAACGTCCCGGCCGGCAAGTTCGAGGAGGACCTCGCGAACTACAAGCACAAGCAGGAAATCCACTCGGCCATGAAGGAACTGGACGACATCTATCGTCAGGCCCATCCAGAGAGGGACTTCCAAGGTGAGTACCATCAGGAACTGGCTGCGATGGGCGCGGACCCCGGCTACACGGGTACTGGCGGTCTGCTCAAGCGGTTTGCTCTTGCTCTGGGCGATTTCAATCCTGCTGCCAAGACCTCGAACCTCGCTGCGGCCGATGCGAAGCAGGCCGAGTACGACACGAAGAAGCGGGACCTCCTCCGGCGCATGACCGAAGCCAAGATGGCCGACGCCGAATCGAAGGGCAACTGGGCCATGGCGCTCAAGCAGCACGAGCAGCAGCGCCTGATGGACCTCGAAGACACGCAGACGGCCCACCAGAACAAGATGGCGGAGGAGGCGAACCGCCAGTCCTTCATCACCGAGCGGGCCAACGCGCAGAACGCGATGAAGAAGGAAGTCGCCAGCATGGTCGCGGCGGGTGGTGGCAAGCGCACGCCCGAGAGCGAGAAGATGGCGGAACTGATCCTGAAGGCCTACCTGTCGAGCAACTACGGCAAGACCGGGATCATGGACACTCAACGCCCGATGACGCAGGACGACATCAACTCGATGTTCGATGCCATGCACGAAATCCGGGATGCTGTCGCCAAGGAGGGTGGTGGACACAAGCCGCCCCCGGCTGCCACCGAGACGTCAACCGACAATGGCTTCAGGCCGCCTCCCGGCATGGCTGCGCCCGCAGCCGCACCCGGGGGACTGAACAAACCGCCTGCGCCGAAACAGAAGAAGTCCTTCCGTGTGAGGTAACGAATGGAACTGCAACCGCCCGTAGCCCCAGTGGCTCCCAAGGCCCCGACGTACGATGAGCGTCTGATGGAGTACCAGCAGAAGCAACTGCCGGAATCCTACACAGACCACGTCGCGCAGGGTATCCGGGCGGCGTATGGGGACGAGTTCGACTTCAGTGGCATGTCCCCGCAGGAGATCGTCGAGGCCCATCATGCTCGCTTCGGCAGCAAGATGGACCCGCGTACCTATCAGGAGAAGCTGAACGAGACGTACGGGCAGGGCTGGGTTGCTCCGGCCCCGCCCCAGACCGACGAGGAGATCGCCAACGCGAAGCACCTCGGCATGGCGAAGGACCTCGCTGTCGGGGCCGCGCCCTACGTCGGGCTCGGTGTCGGCAACATGCTGGCCGCTGCGGCCAAGTGGGGCGAACATGCTGTCCCGGTCGCCGGCCAGATCGCTGCCGCCGCCGGCCATGGAATCAACATGCTTGCCCAGCGTGGCGAGGCAGAGCGGATGAGTGCCGAGGCCAACAAGGTCTCGGATCAGGACCTGTCGGCTCTCGCGTCTGACTTCTACGCCAAGGCTGCGCCCGGCCTGCTGGAGAAGGGCTATACGCCCGAGCAGATCAAGGCGTGGACGCTGCACCGTGCGGCCAACGTCATCCATGGCGGAGTCGAGACGGCTGCCTCCATGAACGAAGGCGTCAACGAGGCGATGAAGCAGGAGGCTGCTGGGGCGCTCGCCGACGTGGCGACCTTCGGCGTCGACACTGCCAACGGTCAGGCCCTGCTGGGCGCTGCTCGGCAGGTCGGCCGCCGCCTCGTCGGTGGCGCGCTGGAGAAGCTGGGCATCGACTCGGTCACGCGCGGGCTAGCGCGCGCGGCCGTCAACCCGCTCGTCACGCACGGAGCTACTGGCGCAGTCTACGGTGGCGTCGACATGGGCATCCGCTCGGCCGTCGAGAAGGCTCACGACGATGCGATCGCCAACACCCCGATCCCGCAGCTTGCCTACGACACGGTCGTGGCCGGCGGCAAGGGTGCAGCGACGGGCGCAGCCTTCGGTGCTGCTCTCGGTGCCGGCATCGGTGTCCCGCTCGAAGCTGCCGGGAACAAGCTGGGCGTCGCCAAGGCGCTCAAGGAGCATCTCGCGAACGGTGGCACGAAGGAGGACTTCGTCCCGCCCAAGCCGGAAACCAAGGCACTTCCCTTCGAACCGAAGAAGAAGCTGTCCGAGATTCCGAACACGTCGCCGATCGAGAGCCGCCCGGGCCAGTTGCGCCCGGCCACGGCCGAAGAGGCGGCCATGCTCCGCAGGTTCACCGAGACGGCTCAGGTCGCTCCCGGGACCGAGCCTGCGAAGCCGATCAACTTCGACAACACCGTCGCGTCGGTCAACCCGCTCACGATGGAGGTGCCGCCCGGCACCGAGGCAGACGTGGCTCGTGGCATCATCGCGAGCAAGCACGGGCCCTCGGCTGCGAACTCGCTCGACGGGATGCGTGCGGCCGATGCGATCGCGAACAAGATCAAGCTGTACAACGATGCGAACGCCGAGATGGCGCTCCATGCTGGGACTGGCGTCGGCGGCGATGTGGTTGCCCCTGTCAAGACCCCAGAGGGCACTGCTCCTCCGGAGCCTGTCGCCCCGGCTACGTCCGCTCCGGTTCCGGCTGGTCCGGTTCTGGGCGCGATCGAGCGGGGCGGTCAGTTGCCCGAGCCGCTCGCACCGCAAGGCGAAACCGTTCTGCCCGGACGCGCTCCTCTCGCGCCGGTTCGTCCCATCCCCCCGGATGTCGTTCCTCCCGGTATCCGGCCCGAGGCGGTCCCTGCGGGGGCTGCCGGTGGCGAGGCTCCCATCATGCACCTGCGACGGCCCGAGGGTGGCGAGCCGCAGGCGTTCGGGGAGCGCAACCTGACTGCACCCGCTGCCGCTGCCCCCTCCGTGGAGCAGTTGGCCGAGGGATGGTCGAAGGAACTCGGCTTCCAGCCGAAGAAGGCGCGTGCCAAGGCAGCGCCGAAGCCGACCGAGACGGCTGCTGTTGGCTCATCCACTCCGGAAGGTGGAAGGAGTTCTGAGCCCGTTGCTCCCGCAGCGGGTTCATCCCTGTCCGAAGTTCAGGCCGCTGCCAAGGCCCAGATCGCTCCCGCGCCCGAGAAGGTCCCCGTCGAGGTGAAGCCGGAAGGCATCCACGTCGGCGTACCGATCGGCGATGCCACCTCTGCCGATGTCCATGCTGCACTGGACGCGGCCGTCGCGCACGCCGACAAGGCCGGGCTCCCGATCACGATGGACCTGACCCGAGTCGATGCCCCGCAGGGCGGCCGTATCCCGGTCGAGAAGCAACTGGAGGCCTTCACGGCCCCCCGTGGCTTCCGTGTGATCGAGGAGACGCGCAGCCCCGAGGGCCAGATTCAGACGGCCCGTGTCCGGCGCGATGCGATTCCGCCTCCGAAGGGCGGCGTCCTCGAAGCGCAGGGCACGATGTTCGAGCGCCTCGCGAAGAAGTCCGAAGCCGTCAGCAAGGCTGCCGGCACCCGGCTCAACGCGAAGCTGGGCCGAGTCAACACTGGCTTCGACCCGACCATGATCGGCGATGCGGCACTGGAGATGACGGGCGCGATGTTCGCCCGGGGCCTTCGTGGTGCCGACGCGATGAGCAAGTACCTGATCGAGAAGTACGGCGAGAAGGTGGCTCCGCACGTCGAGAAGATCATCGCGCTCGCGCAGAAGCACTTCATGCGCTTCTTCAAGAGCGAGGAGGGCGCGACCAAGGGCCTTCAGGACCTGCTCGACCTGCACGAGTCCGGCAAGTACGGCATGGGCTGGTACGAGAAGACTGCCGACTGGGCCAAGAAGTCGTTCGGCCCGGACGCCGACATGTTCCTCCGCTTCCTCGCCGTCACCTCGGCGAACGGACAGACCGAGTCTGGCGCTGCGCTGGCCCTCAAGGCCTTCACGCAGTGGAAGGCTGGCCTCAAGTTCACTGGGATGCGCGGTCCGTCGATGACGGGCCAGTTGGAGCGGATCGCCCGTGGTGAGAACCTCGGCGACTTCACCAAGATCGAGAACTTCTACCGGGCGCTCAAGGGCGACCCGAACGCGGTCGTGCTCGATCGGTGGATGCTCCGTGCTCTCGGTATCCGCAACCAGTCGGCCCTCTCGCCGTCGAACTACAAGCTGTACGATGCAGCGGTCAAGCACCTCGCCCAACTGAACGACATGACCCCGCGCCAGCTACAGGCGGCCATCTGGGAAGGAGCCCGGGTCGGCAACATCCTCGACAAGGAGCGGATCGGTGGCAGAGCGGCCAGCAGCAAGACCGGCTCGGCCCGCCCGCTCGAAGACCTCGTCGACAAGAAGCTGGGCGGCATGTCGATGGACGAGTACATCGGCAAGGAAGGCGGCCACCTGCGCCGGATGCAGAACATCTACGATGCTCTCGCGCCCGTCCGCAAGGGCGAGGCATTCGGCCACACGTTCAACCTCGATACGATGGAGCCCGACACCAAGAAGGGCTTCGTTGTCTCGCTGGTGTCGACGAACGTGCCGAAGAACTCGCTCTACCCCGGCCGTGTCGAGAAGGTCCTCGGCCGCGTCCAGCCACTCATCGATCACCTGCGCGAGCAGGGCCTGCACCCGACCATCGGCGTCTTCGCCAGTAAACTTCACCCCGGCCAGTTCAGCATCGATCTGAACGTGACCCTTGCCGACAAGGCACGGGCGCTCGCGATCGGTACCGAGAACCGGCAGGAGTCGATCGCTCAACTCGGCAAGGGCGGCAAGTGGATCGAGAACATCCCCACCAACTGGAACAAGAAGGGCAAGCAGTTCTTGCCTCCGGCTGACGGCAGACTCCACCGCGAGTGGTACGCCGAGCAGATCAACCGCGTCAAGCGCATCCTCAAGGAGAACCCGTGAACTTCACCCCAATCATCGAGGCGATCACGAAGCTGGTGGGCCATACGGACCCGGTAGCGATCGAGCGTGCCATCGGAGGCCTTTCCAAGCCCGAGACTCAGGCACCGCTGATCCATGATTTCCTCCGTGGGGCGCAGGCCTTGAAGACCATGGACGTTGCTGGTGCCCCGGTACACGAGGGCATCAGCCGTCCGACGTGGGAGTCGTATCAGGCAGCACACCAGTCGCAGGTCGACACCGACCCAGAAGTCCAGTCGGCCCTCCGGAACATCGCGCTCACGAAGGCGAACCCGCCGGACCCGACCATCAAGCAGAAGGTCCTCCCGACACCCGTCGAGGCAACATCGCAGGTGCGGGAGGTTCCCGACAGCACGGAGCCCGGACAGAAGTTGCCGGGCGACCGCAAGCTGAAGGCAGAGTCGGACCGGGCCAAGCAGCGGGCGTTCGAGGAGTTCCAGATCGCCACTGACGAGAATGACCCGGTCCGTACGCAGGCGGCCGTCGAGCAGATCAAGGCCCTCCACTCGGACGAGGCCCCGCAGCCGGGGCAGGTCCCGCACTGGGAGGCCGCGCTCAACTACATCGACCGGCTGGAGAAGGCCCTCCCCGAGTTCGATGCTCAGGGCCTCAAGGGCGACGACTGGTCGAAGGCGATCGAGGACTTCCAAGCCAACTCGAACCTCGCGCCCGACATGCCGAACTACCTGAAGAAGGTCGTCATCCGTGCCAACGCATGGGCCGACGCCCAGAAGCCGCCCGACGCGATCGATCGGCTCAAGGATGTCTGGCACGCCTCCCGTGCCATCCAGTCCTCGATGGACTTGTCGGCTCCCGGCCGGCAGGGCATCGCGCTCCTGACCCGGCCCGAGTACCGTGAGTCTCTCCCGCTCATGACGAAGGCCCTCGACACGGGCGAGTACAACCGGATGCGCGCAGAACTCCGCAACCATCCGCTCGCGCCCATCGCCGATCAGGCCGGGCTCGAACTGACCGAGATCGGCTCGAAGCTGAAGCCGGCCGAGGAGGCCTTCCGGTCGAAGCTGGCCGAGAAGATTCCGGGCGTGCGTCAGTCGGAGCAGGCCTACCTGACCTTCCTCAACCAGCTTCGTTTCAAGACCTTCGCGAACGAGATCAGGAGCGCCCGGGGACTCGGCGTCGATGTCGAGGACCCGAAGTACCTGAACGATCTCGCCGAGTGGATCAACACGGCCACCGGACGAGGCGGCGGCAAGAAGTTCAACCCGGGCCCACTCGGGGAAATCTTCTACTCGCCCCGGCTCATGATGTCGCGTATGCAACTCATGAACCCGCTCTGGTACGCCCAGATGCATCCGGCCGTCAGGGCCGCTGCGATCAAGGCTCACCTCGGCGCTGCGATCACCGTCTACGGTCTCATCAGCCTCGCTGCCCTCGGTGGAGCGAAGGTGACGTGGGACTTCAGGAACACCGACGCAGGGTACGTCCGCGTGGGCAACATGCGGTACGACCTGTCGGGCGGTATGTTCCCGTGGATGCGGCTCGTCGCACGTATGGTCTCGGGCAAGCAGGTCAACCCCGAGGGCAAGGTAACGGACCTCACGACCGGCAAGCCGTACTCCGCGTCACGCGCCGACCTCGCCCTCCGGTTCCTCCGCTCGAAGGAAGCACCGATGGTCTCGCTCGTTCACGACATGCTCGCTGGCAAGGACGTACTCGGCCAGAAGTTCGACGTGAAGCAGGCTCTCGCTTCCCGCTACGTGCCCCTGTTCGTTCAGGACGTCTACTCGGCGTTCAAGGACAAGGGCCTCGAAGGGGCGCTCATGGCGATCCCCTCGGTGGCGGGCATCAGCTTCCAAGACTATCAGCCCAACCAGAGCCCCGAGAAGGTTCCCTTCCACGGCGTGAACGGAGTCGTTCCGCCAGAGATGGAGAAGTCCTTCAGTGAGGCGATGGCACAGGCCGATGCCAAGGCGGCAGAGGACGCGGCCCGGATCGGGCTCGGCAAGAACTCGTTGCAGAAGAAGGCGATCACTCGCAAGTTCGTCGCGGGCTACCGGGCGAAGGCGAGGCAGGCGTGGATCATGGCGAACAAGGATGCCTACGTGCAGGCCCTCCAGCAGGGCGTGCCGCAGATTCCACTCCAGACGCCACGGGAGGCACTCAGGTAATGGCACACACCGCAGCAAGTAACTCACTCAGCCGTAGCCTCGGCACGGTCCCGATGTGGATCGTACAGGCTGTCGTCGGCCTGATCCTCTCGGGCGGCATCGCATGGTGTACGTGGGCCTCGGTCACGAACTGGAAGCACGAGGTCCGGATCAACGTGGTCGAGAGCAAGGTCGACGACATCCACGGCGACATCAACGAGATCAAGGAGATGCAGAAGGAGACGAATCGGAAACTGGATCGACTCATCGAATCACCCCGGACCGATCCGAGATCGCGGAGGGACTGAATGGCGAAGCGCAAGGACCCGACCAAGAAGGTCACGATGCAGGACGTGAAGGTAGCCGACAAGCCCGACTACGTTCCCGACATGACCAAGGCCTACTCGGAAGTCTACGAGCAGAAGAAGGGGAAGAAGGCCTAATGGCACTCGATCCACTCTCAGCGATCCTCGACGTGGGCAAGGCCCTCATCGACAAGCTGCTCCCCGATCCGAAGGCGAAGGCCGAGGCGCTACAGAAGCTGGAGGAACTCCGGCAGAACGGCGACCTCGCGATCATCGCCGGCCAGAACGACATCAACAAGATCGAGGCTGCCAACCCGTCGCTGTTCGTGTCGGGCTGGCGTCCGTTCGTTGGATGGGTGTGCGGCAGCGCACTCGCCTTCCAGTTGGTGCTGGGCCCCATGATCGTGTGGGGTGCAGAGATGATCCACCGTCCCATCAACCCGCCCGTGATGCAGACCGAGTTGCTGACGACTCTGCTCATCGGTATGCTCGGCCTCGGTGGTATGCGTACCGTCGAGAAGCTGCAAGGAGTTTCCAAGTGATCTACCTCCTCATGGCCGCTCAGGTAGTGGCCCAGGTTGTCGTTGGTGTCGCAGTCAACATCGGGCAGGGCGTGACCTTCGGTCTCGGCTTCGCGATCGGCTGCGCGCTGTGGGAGAAGTTCGCGAGCAGGAAGCGCAAGAAGTAGTCGGTAGAAAACGAAAAAGCCCCGCACCGGACCCATGAAAAAGGTCTAGTGCGGGGCTTTCGTCGTTTCTACTGGTGGACTCGTCAGTGCTTGCACCTGAGTCTCCCGGGTTTCAAGCGGGCGCTCTGCTGTCTGAGCTACAAGTCCATGCTGTCCGGTATGCTCTCCGTTATTACCCCGGCAACTACCGGGGGAACACCACACTGGCGCGCCCGGTGCGAATGGGTGGCCCCAGTGGTGGGAGTCGAACCCACACCTCTCGGATCGTCTGGTAGCGGGTAGCGGAATCGAACCGCTCTGGCCGGCGTATGAGACCGGTGTCGTCACCAGAAGACTAACCCGCTACTACTGCATTGTGGTGAGCAGCTTCGGACCTACCGGGGCGCTCCATGTGCAGACTATCGCTCTTGGGTATTCCATGGGCCAGCGGCCCGACCCGCACGATCCTTACACCGGCCGGAGCCCCAGCCGTTCTCCTGACGAACCCACCACTGCCCACGGGCGCTACCCGTGGATCATCTCCTGTAGTCGATGCCGAACACGAAGCGCCAGACCCAGATGTTCAGCCTGACGCCATCGTTGAAGTGCAGCCCCACCGAGAAGCCGGGGTAGCTGCTGATCTTGTAGAAGTAGGTGCTCCACGACCGGACCCAGAGGGCCGGGACGTTGATCCGCTTCACTTGACGTGACATACGATCAGGTCTCCGCACATGGCCTTCATGACCTTGGTATACGTCTCCGAGTCGTCGAACATCATCGTGATCCCGAGCCGCTGACAGAGCGCGCCCTTCTGGAGCCCGATGTCGACGAGCCGATCCTCACGGGGGATGCCGGGCGACGAGTTGATGACGTGGAGCGTCACCATCGACGGCCAGCCGCTCAGGGCAGTCCAGAGTTTCATCACCTTGGCCTTCTTCGAGTCCTCGCTCTGCCACGTACCGGACTCGGTGAAGATGCCGCTGATGACGTGAATCTCGTGGCCCCTGTGCCACAGTTCCTTCGCGAGCCACAAGACTCTCTCCCTGTCGAGGCACCCGTCCAGATCGAACCCGATCTTCATAGCCCAGCCCCTTTCTCGAACACAAGGTTCCGGTCATCCTTCTCACGGATGCATCCGGTACAGCGGAGGTGAGCGTCCTTCTCGCCCTCATGCATGTTGCAGTAGGTGTGGTTGTAGCTGCCCTTCCTGAGCAGTCTACGCGCCGCTGCCAACTGCAACCGGAGGAACTCCATCGTCATCATGCGTCACCCTTCAGCATCATGTCGTGCAGCCGGACCGCCCGGTCACCGACCTGCTTGGCCCAGAGCGAGTCCATCATCTCGGCAGCCGCCACCGGCCAGTTGTCCGAGTGGACGGCCGCGAGGAACTTCTTGAAGCCGGCCAGCTTCATGCCGAGGTTGAAGGCCATGTTGGTGACTGCCCGGGCACGCGCATCCTCCGAGGCGATGAGGCCGGGAGCGAGGAAGCCCGTCAGTGCCATGGCCGTGTCGATGTCCATCTCCAGAAGGGCGTCTGCCTCGTCGTGCGTGATGAGTTGCATCCGGGGCGTGCTGCCGAGGAGATGCCCGTAGCCGATCGTCCAGAAGCCGAGCGTGTCCTGATAGGCCTGAAAGCGCAGGCCCTCGTCACGCTGGAGTTCGGTCCGTAGGAGAGCGCGGTTCACTTGGCCCTCACGATCGTGGCCGTGATCTGAATCCGATCGCCCTCCATCCAGACCTGATCGTCGAGGTAGGCATCGATGCTGTCGACCATGAGTTGGTCGATGTGCGGCCCGACGATCACGTCCTGAAACTCGTTGTCGATCGTAATGGCACCGCGCCACTCCGACCCTCTACGCTTCGCCAGCAGTGTTACGGTGGTGTTCACTGTCCCTCCTGATCTGCGCTTCCGCGTTCTTGACGATCATCTCCATCGCCGGGAGCCACTTCTCCTTGCCCGGCGGCACGCCCGGTTCGAGCGTGTCGAGGACTCCAGTCAGGCGGAGATTGAGGGCCTGTACGAAGCCCTTCGAGAAATCGCGCCATAGCCGCTGCGTGGTCGGCAGCCGATGGCGGCGGGCTTGTCGGCTCATCCAGTGAACTGTGCAGTAGCCACCGAGTGAGCGGGGTCTCTTGCACCGTGAGCCTCCGTTACACTGTTGGTTCATCATGGGCTTCCAAGTAACGGATAGCCTCTTTCAGTACCGTCACATTGTCGTTGAACATCCCGAGCCCGACATTGCAGTGGACACAGAGGATGCCTCGTGTGGCTCCCGTCTCGTGATCATGATCCACGGCGAAAGCCCGTTCCCGGCGTCTCTTCTTCCGCATACAGATTGCACACCGCCCGGCTTGCTGCTTCAGCAGAGCATCGTACTCGCCTTCCCCAAGACCCCGGCGAGTATCCCGAGCCTTCTCGTTGCGACAGGAATGACAGTAGCTCTGTCGGTTGAATGCCGATGTCTTTCCCCCACGACCGAACTCAAGGATCGACTTGCTTTCCCCACACGAAGCACAAGGTCGTTCGATCCCGGCGTACGGCTCTCCGAGGGGTGTATTTCCCGTCTCGATGCAAGCGATGGCTAGAGCCCGCCACGCAAGATGCACCAGCGCAGAAGCACGCGAATCGGGGTCTGGCCCTTCCTCATTCTCCCACGCTGCGAGGTGACGGTAGAGTGCAGGCCAGTGGGAGCCGTCACGATACCATGGCGGCTTCTCCCCAGACTGCCGCTTCCTACTTCCATCCCCGGTGGCCTTCTCCAGTTCCTGTCGGAATCGAGCAAGAACATCCTCACGTTCGGCAGCCCAGTCTGTCTGTTCGTTCATGAACTACCCTCCGGGAGATGATCCCGTTTGAACGGTGTGTCAACGTGGATGTCGTAGCCGGAAATCTCGCGGAGACTCCAGAGGAGTTCTGATTCTGTTTTGCAGATCAAGTCCGCGAAGTTCGGCATGATGTCGTAACGGTCAGGGTCCTGCCCGTCAAGGAACAGAACAGTCTTCTTGCCCCGGCCCTTCGCATAACCGAGTTCGAGCATCGCTGACTTGCCCGCAGGCATCGCCAGTACGACGACATCCGCCATATCGATGTAGCTTCGATCGAACAGGAAGATGTTCTGTGCGGCTCGACCGCGCAGGGCTTCTTGGTAGCTAAGTCCCCGCCGACGGGAATATTCTTGCCAGTTCAGGTCAGCCATCTCGCCGGGCGTGAACCATTCATCCATGACATCGTAACCTTGTCCACGAAGCAGGTTGCCAATGTCAGGGATACGCTGGTTCTTCAGAGCACCAATGAGGTAGACGAACGTCTGTTCCGGATTCCGGTCAAGGTAGGCCATCAGTCGGCGAAGCGTAGCCGGATTGTCCTTCAACTGTCCGAGACCCCAGTTGCAAGACTTGCAAAGCAGGCCACGAATCTTCCCCGTCGCATGGTCATGGTCGAGGTGAGCGGACTTGTTGATGGGAGTGAGACACCCAGCGCAAGAGTTCTGCTGTCTCGCTAGTTGCTTCTCGACATCCTGCGCGGACCATCCGTGCCGATACTTCCGGACCGCATCCGTGTTCCGCTCTGGATGCCGAGCCCGGTACTTTGCCTGTCGTTTGCGAGCCTTTGCCTTCTTCTCCTCAGGTGTCACGTCAGGTCTCCGAAGATATGAGGCGCTTCACGAGCGAGGACATCCAGCACCGCCGAGGCAAGGTCCCTGATCTCACGATCGGCATGAGGCGAGTTCCGCTTCTGGATGAACTCCCGCCACGTCCGGGCGTTGCCGGTGACCATGATCTTCGTCTCGGTCGACTCCAGTAAGAATCCCCGTGCCAGACCACGCATCCGCTTTGTCTCGGTGGTCGTCGTCTCCTCGACTGTCTCGTGCAGTTCCTCCATCGCATGATGGTACCGCTCGCGAGACCGCTCGAAGTGTTCATTGAGGAGTTGCCCGAGAGAGGTGTTCTCTAGTTCGGCAGCCATCACTAGCTTCGCGGTAGAGTGATCGACGTACCGCTGCGACAACTGGCTGAAGCTGAAGTGACGGTGACGGACCAGTTCATGCGTCAGCGAGCGCGAGACGCCCGTGAAGATGAAGGTGTAGTTGGCGTGCTCCAGCACCGAGAAGTGCTGCTGGCCGATGATGTTGGCGAGGTACTGGGCGTTGGTCTTCCGGCCCTTCCCGAACGACATGTAGCAGAGGCGGCCACCGATCTCGGCGAGCGTCTCGCCGTCGGACGGAGGCTCGACCATGTATTGTGCTGCTTCGGGCAGGTTTTCGTCCCGAGCAAATGCAGCGAAAGCTGTCCATTCCAGACGGGGCTTGCCCACGAGGTACAACTTCACTTGGTCCTCCGCTTGCGGGAACGCCCGCCCTGCTTATTGAAGGTGTAGCCCTCGGCGAGAGATTGGGCCACGTACTGGGCCTGCTTCCCGACATCCTCGGGTGTGTGAGGTTGGAAGAGGGTTGAGTCAACCCGCTCCCCGTTCACGATGACTACGAGACGGGTAGATGGCTTGACCGGCATGGGTGGATATTTCCTCTCGGGGAAGAGTTCAAACTGCTCCAGAAGCCGTTCCTTGGCCCGGAGCAGTTCGATGTCGTAAAGAAAGGGGTCACGTCCGTCCACGGCGTCTCCGCATACGGCGGTCAGTTCGGACCCTATGACAGTTCGCACAGACAACGTCACACTTCTTGATCTCCGCTCGGATGCGTTGTTCTCCCCATCCGAATCTCAACCATTGCGAGACATTGCCGGATTTAGTGCCGCGAACGTGATCGAAGTCCAACACAACTGGTGGGTATGTCTTATGGCAGACCTTACAGAGCGCTCCCTTCAACTCCAGCACAAGAGCCCGGAGCCTTTCCGTATATCGGCGTTGATACGCGCGGACCTTCCTCCTGTTCTTCCGGTAGTACTTGCGATGGTACTCACGAGAGTTACTGGACATATGGTTTCAATGACCCCCATGAGCCATTCGGAGCACCGACCTCGATCTCCACAGGCAAGTACCAATCCTTCGCTACACAATCGAAGCGCGTCTCCATGATCGCCTTTGCTCCGAGGGCTGCCTCAGATACCTTGCTCGGTGGTACCGATAGCAGGATAGAGTCGTGTACAGTCGTGACCACTCTGCCCCCCAACTTCCTTACGAAGTCGGCTACACGCTTCAGAACGCACCAGAGAACGTCAGCTACGACGCTCTGAGGAATAAAATCCGCGGCTGCGGGTGCTTTTCCGGAATGGAAGAAACGAGTGCGACCGAAGGGATTGGTGATGTAGTGCTGGGATTCACACAACGCAACCAGAGTCTGTTTGTATGCAGTGGCGTCACTGTAGTAGCCCCAGATGCTCTCCGAGATCGCGAGACAGTCCTCGGCCGAGACGTAGATGTGCTCCTGCTCCAGAATCATACTCGACTGCTTGGCCGGCCCGGCAAGATACTGCGAAGCGTAGGTTACGTTCTTCGCCACCTTACGGCTGATTCCGAGACGGTCAGCATTCTTCTGATGCATGTCGGATGAGAGAAGGTCGGCCAGTAGCTTCTGATCTCCCGACATCCCAGCCAGCACGAACAACTCGGCCGACTTATAGTCTAGTTGAACAAAGCAGTGGCCTCTCTCTGGCACATACAGCCGTCGGACTTCCTTCGGCTGGTTCTGGATGTTCGGCTTGTAGGACGCGAGCCGCCCTGTGGCAGTCGTGCCCTTCGAGTTCATCTTCTTGCCGCCTCGCTCGTCGTCCTTCGACGCGGGCAGGTAGCTCG
>Ga0207670_10000106_pt1 | contig 57615 bp, 47 predicted proteins | sample KBSS23HmetaG_FD_184339 | JGI IMG/M metagenome (GOLD analysis project Ga0207670, IMG submission 184339) | Switchgrass rhizosphere microbial communities from Kellogg Biological Station, Michigan, USA - KBS S2-3H metaG (SPAdes) (version 2) | ecosystem: Host-associated > Plants > Roots >... | reverse complement strand
GCTGGAGGTGCTGGTGGTGGCGAGGCTGCCGTTCTCCGTGCCCGACGACCCCGTGGTCGAGGCGCGCGGCGAGAGGCTTCGCGAGCGCGGCCTCGAGCCGTTCCGGCACGACTCGGTGCCGGAGGCGGTGATGCGGTTCCGGCAGGGCGTGGGCCGGCTGATCCGGCGTGCGACCGACCGGGGAGTGCTGGTGGTGTGCGACGCACGGCTCGCGCGCGCGTCGTACCGCGGTCCATTCCGGGCCGCGCTGCCGGTCGAGCCCACGCTGTGGAACGACCCGCGCGACCTCGCGCACGAGGCGGGCGGGTTCCTCGGCATGATGGACGCAGCACGCATGGAGGAGAGTCCGTGATCCGGCTGGGCGTGAGCAGTCTGGCGCTGGACGACGTGGTGGACCTGGCGCGCGGCGAGACGCGGGTGGAGTTCCCGGCCGAAGCGCGGCAGCGCGTGCGTGCGAGCCGCCGCGTGGTGGACGACGCCGTGCGCGCGGGCCGCGTCGTCTACGGCGTCACCACGGGTTTCGGCCGGCTGAAGGACCAGGTCGTGCCCGCGGACGACACGCGCGCGCTGCAGTTGAACCTTCTGCGCTCGCACTGTGCCGGCGTCGGACCGCCCGCGCCGCGCGAGGTGGTGCGCGCCATGCTCCTGCTGCGGGCGCACAGCCTGGCGATGGGCATGTCCGGGGTGCGGCCCGAGCTCATCGACATGCTCGCGGCGATGATCGAGCGGCGCGTGACGCCGGTCGTGCCGCTGCAGGGCTCGGTGGGCGCTTCGGGCGACCTGGCGCCGCTCGCGCACATGGCGAGCGTGATCGTGGGCGAGGGCGAGGCCTGGCTGGGCGATCAGCGCATGCCCGCGGGGCTGGCGCTGCGGGGCGCCGGGCTCCAGCCCATGGTGCTCGAGGCCAAGGAGGGGCTGGCCCTCATCAACGGCACGCAGTTCTCGACCGCGTGGGCCGCGCTGGCGTGCGCCGACGCCGAGCGCGTGTGGGAGGCGGGCCTCGGCGCTGCCGCGCTCTCGATCGAGGTGCTGCTGGGGTCGTTCCAGCCTGCGCGTGAGGACGTCCAGTCGCTGCGGCCCTACCGCGGCGCGCAGGAGGCGGCGCGCCGGCTGCGCGAGTACTCGCGCGGCAGCGCGCTCGTGGAGTCGCACAAGGATTGCGGCCGCGTGCAGGACGCCTACAGCCTGCGCTGCGTGTGTCCGGTCATGGGTGCCTCGTGGGATGCGATCCTGCACGTCGAGCAGCAGCTCGAGGTGGAGCTCAACTGCGTGAACGACAACCCGCTGGTGTTCGCCGAATCGGGCGAGACGGTGTCGGCGGGGCTGTTCCACGCGCAGCCCGTGGCGCTCGCCGCCGACTACCTGAAGATCGCCGTGGCCGAGATCGCCTCGTTGAGCGAGCGCCGCATCGACCGGTTGCTCGATGCGCGCTCCTCCGGGCTCCCCGACGCGCTCGCGGGCCATCCGGGGCTCGAGTCGGGCTACATGCTCGCCCAGTACACCGCGGCGGCGCTCGTCTCCGAGAACAAGACGCTGGCGCACCCGGCAAGCGTCGACAGCATTCCCACCGGCGCCGGCGTCGAGGACCACGTGAGCATGGCGCCGATCGCGGCGCGCCACGCGCGAGCGATCACCGACCACGCCGCGCGCGTGGTGGCGATGGAGCTGCTCTGCGGCTGCCGGGCGCTGGAGCTCCGCCGGCCGCTCCACGGCGGCGAGGGCACCGAGATGCTCTACGGTGCCGTGCGCCGCATCGTTCCCGCACCCGAGGGGGATCGTCCGCTCCAGGGCCCGTGCGAGGAGCTGTCGCGCTGGGTGCTGGCCGGCGGGGCGCAGCGGCTGGTCGAGGAGGTGCTGTCGTCGTGAGCGCGATCGTTCCCGCGAGGTCCGTGCGCGCACCGCGCGGGAGCGAGCGCACGTGCAAGGGCTGGGTGCAGGAAGCCGCGCTGCGCATGCTCATGAACAACCTCGATCCCGAGGTGGCCGAGCGGCCCGAGGACCTGGTCGTCTACGGCGGCACCGGCAAGGCGGCCCGGAGCTGGCAGGCGTTCGACCAGCTGGTGACGGCACTGCGGGCGCTGGAGAACGACGAGACCCTGCTCGTCCAGAGCGGCAAGCCGGTGGGCGTGTTCCGCACGCACGCCGACGCGCCGCGCGTGCTGATCGCCAACTCGAACCTGGTGCCGCGCTGGGCCACGTGGGAGCACTTCTGGGAGCTCGAGAAGCGCGGACTCATCATGTACGGGCAGATGACCGCGGGCTCGTGGATCTACATCGGCTCGCAGGGGATCGTGCAGGGCACGTTCGAGACGCTGGCGGAGCTGGCCGACCGCCACTTCGCCGGCTCGCTCGCCGGCCGGCTGGTGCTCACGGCCGGCCTGGGCGGCATGGGCGGCGCCCAGCCGCTCGCCGTGACCATGAACGGGGGTGTCTGCCTGTGCGTCGAGGTGGACCCGGCGCGCGCCGAGCGCCGCGTCGCGAGCGGTTACGCCGACCGCGTCACGCGCTCGCTGGACGAGGCGCTGGCCTGGACGCGTGAGGCGTGCGCCGCGAAGCGTCCGCTCTCGGTGGGCCTGGTCGCGAACGCGGCCGAGGCGATCCCGGAACTCCTGAAGCGCGGCGTGATCCCCGACGTGGCCACCGACCAGACGAGCGCGCACGATCCGCTGAACGGTTACGTGCCGGCCGGCATGACGCTCGAGCAGGTGGCCGACGCGCGGCGCGCGCGGCCGGACGACGTGGTGCGTCGCGCGCGCGAGTCGATGGCGGTGCACGTGCGCGCGCTCCTCGGCATGCGCGAGCGCGGCACCGTGCTGTTCGACTACGGCAACAACCTGCGCGGCGAGGCGGAGAAGGGCGGGTTGCCGCACGAGCAGGCGTTCTCGTATCCCGGGTTCGTGCCCGAGTACATCCGGCCGCTGTTCTGCGTCGGCAAGGGGCCATTTCGCTGGGCCGCCCTGTCGGGCGACCCAGACGACATCCGCGTCACCGACGAGGCGGCGCTGGCCGAGTTCCCGGACGACGCCCGGCTCCATCGCTGGCTCCCGCTCGCGCAGAAGCACGTCAAGTTCCAGGGCCTGCCCGCGCGCATTTGCTGGCTGGGCTACGGCGAGCGACATCGCCTGGGCCTCAAGTTCAACCAGCTGGTGCGCGAACGCCGCGTGAAGGCGCCGATCGTCATCGGTCGCGATCACCTGGACACGGGCTCGGTCGCATCGCCCTGGCGCGAGACCGAGGCGATGCGCGACGGCAGCGACGCGGTCGCCGACTGGCCGCTCTTGAACGCGCTCCTCAACACGGCTTCGGGCGCCTCGTGGGTCTCGCTCCACCACGGCGGCGGGGTGGGGATCGGCAACTCGATCCACGCCGGCATGGTGATCGTGTGCGACGGCAGCGCCGACGCCGACCGCAGGCTCGAGCGCGTGCTCGTGAACGACCCGGGCACGGGCGTCATGCGCCACGCCGACGCCGGCTACGAGAAGGCGATCGCGCACGCGCGCGCGCTCGGCATGAAGCTGCCCGGGGTCACGTAGGCTCAGTCCCCTGGGACGGAGCCAGAGCGTCATGAGCACCTCGCCGGCGAACGATCCATCCGCGAAGCAGGTCGCGGGCCGCACCGCGTACGTCATCCTCCACAACACGTCGGAGGTGGTGACGCCCGACGTCGAAGGCCGCGACGTGCTGCGCTTCCCCAAGGGCGCGATCGTGTTCCGCGAGGGCCGCGTGCTCGAGGTCGGCCCGGCCACGGACCTCTTCCGCCACCATCCGGACGCCCGGCCGCTCAATGCGCACGGCAGGCTCGTCACGCCGGGGCTCGTGGACTGCCACACGCACATGATCTTCGGCGGCCACCGCGCGGCCGAGCTGCAGATGAAGCTCGCGGGGGCCTCGTACGCGGACATCGCGGCGCAGGGAGGCGGCATCCGCTCCACGGTCCGCGCCACGACGGCGTTGCGCGAGGACGCGCTGGAGAAGCAGCTCGCGAACCGGCTCGAGCGCTGGCGCGCGAACGGCTGCACCACGGTGGAGGTGAAGAGCGGCTACGGGCTCACGACGTCGCGCGAGGTGCGGCTGCTGGAGCTGATGTCCGGCGCCGCGATCCGCGTGCCGGCGCGCGTCCACCGCACCGCGCTCGTGCTGCACGCGCTCCCCGACGAGTACGCCGGCCGGCGCGAGGCGTACGTCGAGGACGTGCGGGAGATCCTGCTCGGGGAGATCCATCACCGCGGCATGGCGACCTGCGTGGACGTGTTCTGCGATCCGGTGGGCTTCAGCGTGGACGAGTGCCGGAGCGTGCTCCGGCGCGCCGCCGACTTGGGCTTCGCGCTGCGGCTCCACGCCGAGCAGACCGAGCGCTACGGCGGCGCGCGGCTCGCCGCCGAGCTGCGAGCGCGCAGCGCCGATCACCTGGAATGCGCCGACGAGAGCGACTGGCGCTCGCTCGCCGAGGCCGACGTGGTCGGCGTGCTGCTCCCCGCGGCCGCGTTGACGCTCCGCCAGCGGCTCCCCGAAGCGGTGATGCTCAGGCGAACCTCCGCGCGCGTGGCGATCGCCACCGACTTCAACCCCGGCACGGCGCCGGCCCAGTCGCTGCTCGAGTGCGCCGTGCTCGCGGGCCGCTTGTGCGGCTTCGATGCGAACGAGCTGCTGCTCGCGCTCACCTGGAACGCCGCGCGGGCGCTGGGCGTCGAGAGCGAGGTCGGTCACCTGAACCCCGGCGCGTGGGGCGACGCGGTGCAGTGGGAATGCGAGTCGCTCGAGGAGCTGCCGTACTGGATGCCCGCGGTGCGCCCGGACACGGTGTTCATGCGCGGCGCGGACCTGGCGCTCCCCGCGGTCGAGCGACGCGTGTGGCCTTGAGCCCAAACTCGGGCTAGGGCTGGTCGCCGGCGAGCACGGGGAGGAGCGGTACCGCGCGCAGCTCGCGGCGTGCGCCGCAGGCGCGGAGCGAGTCGAGCGCCGCGAGCTGGGCCGTGAAGCGCGAGCGCAGGAAGTCGAGTCCGCCTTCGCGATTGCGCGCGCGCCACGCGCCGGCGTATTCCGCCTGCGCCGCAGCCTCGGCGGCGGCGATGCGGCCGAGCGACGCGGCGGCGCGCGCCTGCACGTCCGTGTCGCCCCCGGGCGCCGCTTCGAGCGCGGCCGCGAGCGAGTCCAGCGTCAGCTCGCGCTCGGCGGCCGCGATCAGCCGGCCGCTGGAGGCGCGCAGCGCATCGAGCTCGGCGCCGGCGTAGAGATCGCGACCGCGGGCCGCCGCGAGCGACGAGCGTGCGAGCGCGAGCCGCGCGGCGATCCCGGCCATGGCGTCGCGCCATTCGGGCGTGCGCCGGCGGAGGACGACGGGGCGGTACACCATGCGCTCGTTGTAGCCGTCGTTCGGGAGCGCCAGCTGCTGGAGCGCGTCGAGCGCGCCGGCGACCGGCGCCGCCGAGTCGCCGAAGCGCAGCCGGCAGTAGCGCGACCGGAACGCGTCCACGTCGTCCGGCCCGGTCCGCCACGCGCACTCCGCGAACCACGCCAGCCCGAAGGCATCGTTCCCGAACAGGCTCTCGGCGCCGTTGTCGCCCCAGGAGGAGAGGACGCTGCCCATGCAGCCGTGGGTCCGGGCCGCGCGCGTGGCCGCCTCGATGTTCTTCACGGCACGGGGGACGTCGGGGTAGACGGCGGACCAGTCCCAGAGGCCGGGGCTCGTGACCACGCGATCCAGCCCGACGCTAGCGAGCGAGTCGAGGCTCGCGAACGTCGAGGCAGGATCGTAGTCCCACTCGACGAGGACCAGGTCGCGCGGGAGCGCGGCCGCGAGGCCGCGGTGCGCCCGCAGCGCGTCGGCGTAGATCCACGCCCCGGCGTCCCAGCGCGTGCGCGCGCGCCCGGCGAGGTCCGCCACGTGCTCGCGGAACACCACGCCCGCGCCGTCGCGGCGCACGCGCGCGGCGCTCGCGCCGCGGCCCAGGTCGGCCGCCTCGTCACAGCCCAGATGCACGGCGCGGCTGCCGCTCGCGGCGAGCACGTCGTCCACCATCGAGCGCACGAGGTCGCGGGTCGCGCGCTCCGTGACCGCGAGCATGCTCGAGCCCGGGAGCTCGGCGAAGCGCCGCATCCCCGGGCGCGACAGCAGCCGCTCGTGGTGCGCGAGCGTCTGGACGATGGGCACGAACTCGATCGCCCTGAGCCGCGCCTCGGCCGCGACGCGCCGGAGCGTGAGCGCGTCGTACGCGTCGTCCGCGCGCGCCGCCACGGGGAGCCGGGTGTAGTCGAACGAGTCCTCGAGGTAGAGCTGGAACAGGTTGAGCTTCAACGCCGCACAGAGGTCGAGGATCGAGACCAGCTCGGCGAGCGTCGGCATCCGGCCGCGGCTCACGTCGAGCGACAGCCCGCGGCGCGCGAGCGACGGCGCGTCCACGATCCGGCCGGCGCGGATGCCGCCCCGGCCCGTGAGCCAGAGCTGGCGCAACGTCTCGACGCCGTGGAGCCGGGCCGCCCGCGTGGCGCCGGTGACGACGACGCCGTCGTGGGTCACCTCGAGCGCGTAGCCCTGGTCCGCGATCGCGCGCCCGGGAAGCGCCTCGGGGGCGGCCGCGCGCAGGTGGACGCGCGCCAGCGTGGCCGCGGCCCGCGGCGGAGCACCCGCCTGCGTCGAGACGATCTCGCGCACGAGCCTCAGTGCGTAGACATCCTCGGCGCGTGCATCCGAACCCACCTCGCACGCCGGCGCGAACGCGAGCGCCGGTCCGGCCAGCGAGACCGTGACGGGCGCGGGGACGAGATCCACCGTCTGGGCAGTACGGCTGCTGAGGCCCGCGGTGCTGAGCAACACCGCGACGGCGCTCGCGCACATCACGAAGCGACGGACCGTCGTTACGGGACCAGCGCTCCGAGGGGCCATGCCGGGATTCTCGGCCGCGCGCGCGCGAGCTTGAGCTTGCCCTGCGGCGTGCGAGGGATTGGCCGCGGGCCGGAGCCACGCGTTAGCATGCGCGGTTCCCGGTCTGGGCCCATGGCCTGCGACCCCATTCCACCGGAAAAAAGGTGAGCGAGATGCCGCGACTCGTCGAATGCGTTCCGAACTTCTCGGAAGGCCGCCGCCCCGAGGTGGTGGACCAGATCCTGGACAGCATCGCCGCCGTTCCCGGCGTGACGCTGCTCGACCGCGAGATGGACCCCGACCACAACCGCTCCGTGCTCACGTTCGCGGGCGAGCCCGGGCCGGTCGTGGAGGCCGCGTTCCGCGCGATCGCCAGGGCCTCGACGCTGATCGACCTGAATCACCATTCGGGTCAGCACCCGCGCATGGGCGCCACGGACGTGGTGCCGTTCGTGCCCGTCGAGGGGGTGACGCTCGACGACTGCGCCGAGCTGGCGCGCACGCTCGGCAAGCGCGTCGGGGAGGAGCTCGCGATCCCGGTGTTTCTTTACGAGGCCGCGGCTTCGAGCGCAGCGCGCGCGAGCCTTGCGGACGTGCGGCGCGGGGAGTTCGAGGGGCTTCGCGAAGCCATCGGACGCGACCCCGCGCGCAAACCCGACTTCGGCCCCGAGCGCATCCACGCCACCGCCGGCGCCACCGCGATCGGGGCGCGGCGCTTCCTGGTCGCGTTCAACGCGAACCTGAACACCGCCGACGTGCGCGTCGCCAAGGCGATCGCGGCCGCGATCCGCGAGCAGAGCGGGGGCCTGAAGAACGTGCGCGCGCTGGGCTTCAGCATCGAGAACGGCCGCCGCGCGCAGGTGAGCATGAACCTGGTGAACGTCGAGGCGACACCGATCCATCGCGTTCTGGCGCTGGTGCGGGACGAAGCGGCGCGTCACGGGGCCCAGGTGAGCGGCTGCGAGGTCGTGGGCCTCGTGCCCGAGGCGGCACTGCTCGCCTGCGGCGAGCACGCGCTCCAGCTCGAGGGCTTCCGCCGCGACCAGGTGCTCGAGCTGCGGCTGAGGACGCCGCCGCTCACCGAGGCGGTGCCGATCGCCACGTTCTTCGACCAGGTCGCGGGCGCCACACCCACGCCCGGCGGCGGCACCGTGGCCGCGTTCGCCGGCGCGCTCGCCACGTGCCTCGCCACCATGGTGGCGAACCTCACGATCGGGCGGAAGAAGTACGCCGCGGTGGAGTCGGAGATGCTCGAGGTGAAGCGCGAGGCCGAGGCGCTCCGCCGCGACCTCCTGGCGCTCGGCCGCCGCGACAGCGAGGCGTTCGACGCGGTGCTGCGCGCGCGACGGCTGCCGGAGACCACGGACGCGGAGCGCGAGGCACGGGCGACTGCCCTGTCGGCCGCCGACCTCGAGGCCTGCCGCGTGCCGTTGGAGACCGCGCGGGCCTGCGCGCGGGTCGGCGCGCTCGCCGCGACCGCCGCAAGTCAAGGAAATGTCAACGCCGTTTCGGACGCCGGGGTTGCGGGGCTCCTCGCCCGCGCGGCCGGGGACGGGGCGCTCCTGAACATCGACATCAACCTGAAGTCGTTGCCGCAGAGCGCCGATAAGGATTCCGTGTCATTGCAGTCGACAACGGTCCGGGCGGAGCTCCATGCCGCCACGGACCGGTGTGCCGCTGCCGTCGCGTCCGCCATGAGCGCTTGAAGGCCCAATTCGTTCGTACGTCACGCTGCTCGCGAGGCCCAGGGCAGGCCGGGGGATCCAGCCAACTTGGAAAAGGCGATCGAGATCAAGCGACGGGCCCAGCGCTGCGTCCAGAATGGTGACCTGGATGGCGCGCTCCGGGAGTACGAGAAGCTCGTCGAGACTCCCGAATCCGACCCCTACAACTTCGTGCTGCTCGCCGACCTGCTGTTCAAGAAGGGCACCCAGGGCCCGGCCGCCGAACGCTATCTCCAGGCCGTGACCGCGTACGAGAAGGCGGGTCTGTACAAGAACGCGATCGCGGTGTGCAAGAAGATGGGCCGCCTGTCGCTGGCGCAGACACAGGTGCTCAAGCACCTCGGGAACCTGCACCAGCTCGACGGGCTCGTGAGCGAGGCCTCGGTCTACTTCGCGCAGTTCGCCGACCAGATGCTGCGCGCGAACAACGCGACCGAAGCCGCGGCCGCCTACCGCAAGGCGTTCGACTGCGGACAGGAGAACGTGCGGTTCCTCGAGCAGGTCGCGGATGCGCTGCTGATCGAAGGCGAGAGCGCGCGCGCCGCCGAGGTGCTGCGCGAAGCGGCTCAGCACTGGCAGACGCGCGGGCAGCCGAACGACGCGCGCCGCTGCCACGATCGCGCGAACCTCGCCGATCCGTCGAACGCGCGCACGCAGGCCGCGCCGTCGGGGGTGCACGCGACGCCGCCCGCGGCCAGGCCTTCGGCCGTCGCCCCGCTCGCTGGGTTCGAGCCGAGCCGGCCCGCGGGGTCGTTCACTCCGGCCACGCCGGAGCTGCCGCCGGCGCCGCAGATGCCGGCCGCGCCCGCGGGCGGGCGCGCCGCGCCCGCGCCCGGCGATCCGCCTGCGTTCTCCGCGTCCGGCGGCTTCGAGCGCTCGCCGCAGTTCGTGGCGCCCGCGCCACCCGCTGCGGGCCAGCCGGCGCCGATGGACGAAGAACCCGCGGTGCCCGCCGAGGGTGTGTACGACATCGGCGCCGAGGGCGACGGCAGCTACGAGCACGCGCTGGACGAGGTGCAGGCCACGCCGCCGGCGACCGACCCCTACGCGCGGCGGGGCGACGAGGGGACGATGTCGCCGAGCGTGATCGCGCGCCGGCCCGTGCTGCCCGGCGCCGGTGTGGGGCACGTCGAGAGCCTGCTCGCGCGTGCGCAGGAGGAGTTCCGCTCCGGACGGCGCGATGCCGCGTCGCAGGCGCTCGTCGAGGCGGCGCAGGCCTATGAAGCGCTCGGCCGGCTCGACAGCGCCGCCACGATCTTCCGCAGCCTCGGCCGCGGCGCGCAGGCGCCGATCCCGGTCATGGAGCTGTGGCTCGCCAACTGCGAGAAGCGCGGCGACCAGGGCGAGGGCTCGCAGGTGGCGTGCGAGCTCGGTGACCGCGCGCTCAACGACGGCCAGGATTCGCGCGCACGTGGCTGGTTCGAGCATGCGGCGGCGCTCGATCCGGCGAACGACACCGCGCGCCGCCGCCTCCTGCGCTTGTCCCCGAAGCCGGCCCCACCCGCCCCGGTCGCGAACGGCGAGCCGGTGCGTCGGGTCGAGGTCGCCGTGGGCCGCGCCGAGGCGGTGACGTTCGACCTCGAGGGCCTGCTCGCGGAGTTCCAGCGCGGCGTCGACACCCAACTGGAGGGCGACGCGCAGGGGCACTACGATATGGGCATGGCCTACCGCGAGATGGGACTCCACGAGCAGGCGCTGGACTCGTTCCGCATCGCCCAGCGCGACCCGCGGCTCGCGCTCCTCTGTCACGAGATGAGTGGACGCAGCTTCGCCGACGCCGGCCAGCACGAGCTGGCCGTGCGCGAGTTCACGATGGGCCTCAAGGCCGGCAGCCTCGACGCGGCCGGAGAGGCGGAACTGCGCTACCTGACCGCGTTGAGCCTCGCGGCACTCGGCGATCCCGCGGGCGCCGTCGCCCAGCTCGAGATCGCCGACATGCGCTTCCCCGGTCGCGCCGACATCACGCAACGGCTGGCCGAGTGGCGGCGCGCATTCGGCCGGGCGGCGTGACCGCCGGCCGGCCGCCCGCGCGTGGCGGCCGGATCGAACTGCACGCGCACACGATCTTCAGCGACGGCACGCTGACGCCCGCCGAGCTGGTGGCGATGGCGGCCGAACGCGGGCTCACGGCGCTGGCGATCACGGATCACGATTCCGTGGACGGCGTCGCGCCGGCGATCGCGGCGGCGGGCACGCTGGGCGACGCGCGCAGCGCGGGCGCCGCCGCTCCGCCCGAGATCGTCGCCGGGATCGAGCTGTCGTCGTCGCTCGAGGGCAACGACCTCCATGTGCTCGGCTACTTCATCGACTGGCGCTCGGAGACGCTCGCCGTGCGCCTGTCGCGCTTCCGCGACGAACGGCGCGCACGCGCACGGGAGATACTGCATCGCCTCGCATCGCTCGGCGTGCCGGTCGCAGAGGACGAGGTGTTCGCGGCGGCCGGGCCGGGTGTGGTGGGCCGGCCGCACATCGCGAATGCGCTGCTCAAGGCCGGGCACGTGCCCACGATCGACGTGGCGTTCCAGCGCTATCTCGGCGCGCGCGGCGCGGCGTTCGTGCCGCGTCCGGTGTTCCCGTCGGGTGAGGCCGTGCGCGCCATCCGCGACGCCGGCGGCGCCGCGGTGCTGGCGCATCCGGCGGCGCTCGCGACACGGGTCGTGGAGCAACTCGCCGAGGCGGGACTCGCGGGCATCGAGGTCTGGCACCCCCAGCACGGCATCTCCTCGCAGAAACGCTGGCGCGAGGTGGCGCGTGCGCTCGACCTGGTGGCGAGCGGCGGCTCGGACTTCCACGGCCCGCACCGCGGCGTGGGGCTGGGGGAGATGCCGGTGCCCGAGCGCGCGCTCGAGGACCTGCGCGCGCGCTCCGAGCCCGCGCTGCCCTGAAGCGGCCCGCGCCGCGTTGACGCGCGCGCGAAACGCTCACTATCTTCCACGGGCTACCCCGACCCCTGCCGTGTTCCCCGGGAGAGCCGCCCTATCAGAATCCATGCGCCGCTCCTCCTGACCGCCGTTCTCGTCGCCACGGCGGCGCATGCCGCGGACAACGCCCCGCCCTCCTCCGTGGAGTCCCCGCTCGAGGTGTGGACGGCGCCGGGTCGCCCCGGCTGGGTCGCCGACTACCCCATGGGCACCGGGCTGCCGTGGAACTACCTCGGGCTCGTGGCCGGCGGCGTGACGCTTCGCGACGGGCTCATGCCGAACGCGGCGCGGCCGTGGCCGGGCATCGACGAGGTCGTGGCACCGCGCCCCTGGTACGACTCCACCGCCGTGGTCGTGGGGGAGGGCGGTGGCTGGCGCGGGTTCGGCGCCTCGCTCGTGGAACTCCAGGCCATCGCCGGCACGCCGGTGGGCCGGCGGCCGCGGGCCGCGCTCACGGTGGTGAACGGCAGCTCGGCCGTGGACCGCAGCGGCCTCATGATCTCGCGCGGCGGCGACCGCTCGTGGGCGCGCGTGGGCGCGCTCGACGACGAGCGCTCGGGATCGGGCTTCCTCGGCCAGCGCGGCCAGCACGTGTGGTTCGGCGAGCTGGGCAAGCGCCTCGGTGCGCACACGTTCGCGGGCGCGTTCTCGCAGCGCGGCGTCGCCGGCGGCACGCGCACGGACCTGGACAACCTCGGACCTGCGAGCCCGCCCTACTCGTCGCTCCAGGAAGCGGCGCACGGCGAGTCCGGGCATGCGCAGTGGACGTGGACCGGCGACAACCGCGCGCTCACGGCACGCTGGGCCCGGAGTCACGATCACCGCGAGTCGTTCGAGCCGCATCCCGACGGCATCTTCGCGTTCGCCGAGCGCGAGGCGCAGGACAACGCGGTCACGGTCGAGGCCACGGCGGGCAGCGGCGCGCGCTCGCACGGGCTCCGGCTCGAGCTTCACCGCGCGCAGGTGCGGCGCTCGGAGGATCACCTGCTCGAGTCGATCGCGGGCGTCCTGCCGCCGACGTCGGTGACGCAGCAGACCGCGTGGCTCGCCGCGCGCGACGTGCGTCCGCTCGCCAAGGGCACGCTCGAGGTGCAGCTGGGCGGCGGCCACGTGGACTCGCCGGCCAGCGAGGACCAGCGCTGGCAGCTGGCGCCGTCCGCGACCTGGCGCGTGGGGCCCGAGTCGCGCCGGCTGCGGCTCTACGCCGAGCGCGTGGTGACACCGGTGTGGAGCGACCTCGCCCCCGGCGTGCAGCGGTTCGTTCAGGACATGTGGCTCGGCGGCGCCGACGTGACGCTCGGCCTGCCCTCGCAGCAGTGGCTCGAGGTCGGGGGCATGGCTGCCGAGATCGGCAACCGCGCGCGCCTCGTCAACTTTCCAGTGCGAGACATCGCTCTGCGCTACGGCTGGACGCCCGACCTGGTGCGCGTCCGGGACGCCATGGTCACCGTGTCGACCGGTGTGCGCCGCCGTCACTGGGGGCTCGAGGCGTCGGGCTACTCGCGCGTGCGGCCGGAGGGCACGCAGCCGGCGCAGGTGGATCCGGCGGTCGGCGCGCGGGCGCGCGCGGAGACCGGCTTCCGGGCATTCGATGGCGACCTGGGCCTGCTGTTCCGCGTCGAGGCGGCGTGGGTGGGCGAGCGCGAGCACGAGCCGATCCCCGGCTACTTCACGCCGCCCCAATCGCTGGAAGGCTATGCAACGTACTCGGCGGCGATCGGGATGCAGCTTGGCGATGCCACGCTCGCGTTGCGCGCCACGAACCTGGAAGACATCCCGCACCCGCAGGCCTGGACCGATCCCTCGAGCCCGTTCCCGGGCCTGCCGGCGGACGGCTCGGGGAGGCAGTACCGCTTCGAGGTGTCGTGGCCGTTTTTTAATTAGTTTTTTTAATTAGTGTCGCGGCCTCCGGCCGCGCGTAGCGAATAGTTACAGCTGCGGCCTCCGGCCGCGCGTAGCGAACAGTTACAGCTGCGGCCTCCGGCCGCGTGTAGCGAGCACGTCAGCCCCCGCGGATCCATTCACATCGGGGGCATGAGATGTCCGGGCTGACGCCGTCCGAGCGGCGCGGGGCGCGCATGCTGGCGATCGTGCTCGCGATCGGGACGCTGAGCGATCTCCACCGCGCGCGGAACGTGGCGCGCGCCCCGGCGCCCGAACGGGTCGTGAGCGCCTCATCGGTCACTGACTCGGCGCCGCCGTTGCCGCCGAGCTCGCCGCCGGTCGCGGCCAGCCGCCCACCGCTCGACCTCGACAGCGCCAGCGTCGCCGACCTCGACCGGCTGCCGGGCATCGGCCCGGTCCTGGCGGCGCGCATCGTCGAGCACCGGCGGGTCCACGGCCGCTTCCATCACGTCGACGAGCTGCTGCTCGTGCCCGGCATCGGTCCGCGGCTGCTCGAACGGTTGCGGCCGTGGTTGCGCGAACCCACCCACTGAGGCGTTCCGCGACCGGCTTCTCATTGCGATCCGCACGCCGTGAATCGCGCGACAACGTGCGGAATCGCGTCAAGGTTGCAACGGGACCACCCGATAACGACGGCGGGCTCGGCAACCGCTGCAGTCGGCGTGTCGCCGTGCTTGCCGTCTGCACGGATCCGCCAACCAGGCGCATGCAGCGCCGGTCGGGCGTGTCCGCTCCATCGTGCTCCTTCCCGGCGGGGATCCCGTGGTCGAAGACATCAGCCAGAAGCTCCTCCAGGCGAAGCTGATCGACGAGTCGGCGCTCAAGAAGGCGGCGCTCCAGCAGAAGACTGCGGGCGGCACCATCACGAGCAACCTCGTCAAGATCGGTGCGGTCAGCGAGGAGCAACTGCTCGAGTTCCTGGCCAAGCTCTACGGCTGCCCGGCGCTCGACTTGAAGAGCTTCGAGCCCGATCCCGCGCTCACGCGGCTGTTGCCCGGCGACGTCGCCAGCAAGTTCATGGCGCTGCCGGTGTCGAAGGTCGGCCGCCGGCTGATCGTGGCGATGGCGAACCCGTCGAACATCTTCGCGCTCGACGACATCAAGTTCATCACCGGCTACGACGTCGAGCCGCGCGTGGCCTCCGAGGCCGCGATCAAGAAGTCTCTGGACCGCGCCTACGATTCGGCGAGCACCATGGCCGACGTGATGAAGGGGTTCGAGGAGGAGCTGTCGGTCGTCGACGAGGAGGAGGCCCCGGACAACGACGGCCTCGCGGGGATGGACGAAGCGCCCATCGTCAAGCTCGTCAACTCGCTGATCTCGGACGCGGTCAAGAAGGGCGCCTCGGACATCCACATCGAGCCGTACGAGAAGACGATGCGCGTGCGCTTCCGCATCGACGGTGCCCTTCAGGAGATGATGGCGCCGCCCTACAAGTTCAAGGCAGCGATCACGTCGCGCCTCAAGATCATGGCCGACCTCGACATCGCCGAACGCCGCGTGCCGCAGGACGGCCGCATCAAGATCAAGGTGCTGAACCGGACCATCGACCTGCGCGTGAACTCGCTGCCCACGATCTTCGGCGAGAAGATCGTCATGCGCATCCTGGACAAGACGAACCTCAACATCGACCTCGAGAAGCTCGGGTTCGAGCCGGCGGCGATGAAGGAGTTCCTCGCCGCGATCCTGAACCCGTACGGGATGGTGCTGGTGACCGGGCCGACGGGCTCCGGCAAGACGACGACGCTCTACTCGGCGCTGTCGCGCGTCAACACACCGAACGTCAACGTCATGACCGCCGAGGACCCTGTCGAGTACAACCTCGACGGCATCAACCAGGTGCTCGTGAACGAGTCGGTGGGATTGTCGTTCGCCGCGGCCCTGAAGGCGTTCCTGCGGCAGGACCCGAACATCATCATGGTCGGCGAGATCCGCGACATCGACACCGCATCGATCGCCACCAAGGCTGCGCTCACCGGCCACCTCGTGCTGTCCACGCTGCACACGAACGACGCGCCGAGCGCGATCGGCCGTCTCATCGACATGGGCATCGAGCCGTTTCTCGTGGCGTCGTCGGTGAACCTCGTGCTCGCGCAGCGCCTCGTGCGCAAGGTGTGCAAGGCGTGCGGGAAGGAAGTTGCACTCACGGACGAAGTGCTGAACGAGCTGCAGATGAATCGCGCGGACCTCAACGGCGCCACGATCATGGAGGGCCAAGGGTGCGTGGACTGCAACAGCACCGGGTACCGCGGCCGCGCCGGCGTCTACGAGGTCATGACCATCACGCCGACCCTGCGCGACCTGGTGTTGCAGCGCGCGTCGGCGATCGAGATCAAGCGCGCGGCGGTGCAGGGCGGGATGCTCACGCTGCGCCGCGACGCGTTGATGAAGATGAGGCGGGGGATCACCTCGGTGGAAGAAGTGCTCAAGGAGACTGCGGCCGACAAGTTGTAAGTCGCCCCACACGGAACGCGAGGATGACATGCCGGAACTGACGCTACGACAGCTGCTCGAAGACATGGTGCGCCGGAAGGCCTCGGATCTGCACCTCACGGCCGGCGTGCCGCCCGAGCTGCGCATCGACGGCGCGATCACCCCGACCGAATACGAGATGCTGACGCCAGAAAAGTGCATCGGCCTCGCCTACAGCGTGCTCTCCGACGAGCAGCGCAAGCGCTTCGAGACCACGAAGGAGCTGGACTTCAGCTTCGGCGTCAAGGGTCTCGCGCGCTACCGCGCGAACGTCTACCTGCAGCGCGGCGTGGTGTGCATGGCGATCCGCCAGATCCCGTACGAGATCATCCCACTCGAGAAGCTGGGGCTGCCGCCGGTGGTCAAGGACTTCACGAACCGGCAGAAGGGCCTGGTGCTGCTGACCGGTCCCACCGGCTCGGGCAAGTCCACGTCGCTCGCCGCGATGCTCGACCGCATCAACAGCACGCGCCAGGCGCACATCATGACGATCGAGGACCCGGTCGAGTACATCCACCTGCACAAGAAGTGCATCGTGAACCAGCGCGAGGTCGGCGCCGACACGGCGTCGTTCCCGACCGCGCTCAAGTACGTGCTGCGCCAGGATCCCGACATCATCCTCATCGGCGAAATGCGCGACCTGGAGACGATCGAGGCGGCGCTCACGATCGCGGAGACCGGGCACCTGGTGTTCGCCACGCTGCACACGAACTCCGCCTACGAGGCGGTGAACCGCATCGTCGACGTGTTCCCGGCCGACCAGCAGAAGCAGATCCTGACCCAGCTGGCGTTCGTGCTCGAGGGCGTGGTGACGCAACAGCTCATCCCGCGCAGCCGCGGAACGGGCCGGATCATGTGCGCCGAGGTCCTCGTGTGTACGCAGGCGATCAAGGCGGTCATCCGCGAAGCGAAGACGCACCAGATCTACAGCCTCATGCAGGCCGGGCAGAAGTTCGGCATGCAGACGATGAACATGGCGTTGCTGCAGGCCGTGCTCGACAAACACCTGACGCCCGAGGACGCGCTGGACCGCAGCACGGATCGTGTCGAGCTGGACGGCATGATCCAGAAGGTCATGCACAGAGCGGCCTGAACGGAGGACGACCATGGCGGTATTCGTGTGGAAGGGCCGCACGCTCGCGGGCGAGGCCCAGGCCGGTGAGATCGAGTCCGGTCGGCAGGAAGAAGCGCTGGAGATGCTGCGCAAGAAGCGCATCCTGGTCACGTCGCTGCGCCCGAAGACGGGCGGCATGTCGATGCCCAGGATCGGAGGCCCGGGCGTCACGACGAAGGATCTGGCGATCTTCACGCGCCAGTTCGCGACCATGATCTCGGCCGGTCTGCCGCTCGTGCAGTGCCTGGACATCCTCGCCAAGCAGGCGAGCAAGCCATCGTTCGGCAAGATCATCTCGGAGACCACGCGCGAGGTCGAAGCCGGCTCGACGCTGTCCGACGCGCTCGGCAAGCACAAGAACGTGTTCGACGACCTGTTCCGCAACATGGTCGCGGCCGGCGAGGCCGGCGGCGTGCTCGACGAGATCCTGATGCGTCTGGCCACGTACATCGAGAAGGCCGACGCGTTGAAGCGCAAGGTGCAGAGCGCGCTCGTCTACCCGGCGGTCGTGCTCACCGTGGCGCTCGGCGCCACGGCGTTCATGCTCATCTTCATCATCCCGACGTTCGCGAAGATGTTCACCGACTTCGGCGGCGAGCTGCCGCTGCCGACGAAGATCGTGCTCATGCTCTCGGACCTGCTCGTTCACTGGTGGTGGGTCGCGGTGCTCGGCATCGTCGCCGGCGTGCTGGCGTTCCAGCGTTTCTATGCCACCGAGAACGGCCAGCGCACGGTGGATGGCTTCATGATCCGCATGCCGGTGTTGGGCGACGTGCTGCTCAAGGGCGCCGTGGCGCGGTTCACGCGCACGCTCGGGACGCTGATCGCGTCCGGCGTGCCGATCCTCGGCGGTCTCGAGATCACGGCCCGCACGGCCGGCAACAAGGTGATCGCCGAGGCGATCATGAGCGCCCGCGCCTCGATCCGCGAGGGCGAGACCGTGGCCGCGCCGCTCAAGGCCTCGAACGTGTTCCCGCCCATGGTCACGCAGATGATCGCGGTCGGCGAGCAGACGGGCGCGCTGGACGAGATGCTCACGAAGATCGCCGTGTTCTACGAGCAGGAGGTCGATACCGCGGTCGACACGCTGACGTCGATCATCGAGCCGGTGATGATCGTGGTCATGGGCGGCATCGTGGGCGGCATGGTCATCGCCATGTACCTGCCGATGTTCAAGCTCATCAACGTCGTGGCGGGCGGCAACTGATGACGGCACGGCCGGCGCTGCTGCCAAGCCCGACGGGCGCGGTCGCGGGCGGGCAGGTGTCCGCCGCACGCGGACACGCGCCCGCGGGGACGCTCGCGCTCGGCGGGCTGCCCGCCGCGGGCGTGCCGGAGCGCGCCCCGGGCTGGAACGCGCTCCGCCAGCTCGTGCTCGGCCGCATCCTCGTGGCCTCGCTCGCGCTGCCGTCGGGCCTGCTGCTCCGGCCCGACGTCACCTCGCGGCCGCTCGCGCTGCTGGCGCTCGCGCTGGGGGCCGTGGCGGGCGTCTCGATCGCGTGGTCGCTCGGCGGCCGGCTCGCGCGCGGCCTGCGCCTGCAGACGGCGGCGCAGCTCGCCGTCGACGTGACGCTCGTCACGTGGCTCGCGGCCTACACCGGCGGGCGGGGCAGCCAGTTCGTGCTGTTCTATGCGCTGGTGGTGATCACGGGGGGCGTGCTCGGCCGCGTCGGCGGCGGGCTGCTCACGGCCGCGGGAGCCTGCGTGGGCTTCCTCGCGCTGCCGGCGCTCGCCGCGCCGCTCGGCGGCGGTGACGGCACGATCGATGCGCTCGTCAAGCCCGAGCTCATGGTCACGTTCCTCACCATCGTCGGCGTGCTCGCCGGCGTGCTCGGTGAGCGCGTCCAGCGCACGGCGGGCGACCTCGAGCGCACCGAGCGCGAGCTGGACCGTATCAAGGTGGACAACGACGCCGTCCTGCGTCACCTGGCCACGGGCGTGCTCACGGTCGACGAAACCGGCGCGATCGGCTACCTGAACCCGGCGGCGGAGCAGGTGCTGGGCGTGCGCGCCGAGGAGCTGCGCGGCCGCCCGGTCGAGGAAGCGCTGCCGGCGAGGCTCGACGGCCTGCGCGCGCTCGTGCTCGACTCGCGCGATCAGGGTCGCGGCCGCGCGCGAGCCGAGCTCACCGTGACCACCGCCAGCGGCCGCACGCTGCCGCTCGGCGCGTCCACGAACGTCCTCCGGCACGAGGACCACCTCACCGGCGTGGTGGCCGTGTTCCAGGACCTCACCGAGGTTCGCGAGATGGAGCGCCGCGCGCGCCGCAACGAGACGCTCGCCGAGGTGGGCGCGCTCGCCGCCGGCATCGCGCACGAGCTGCGGAACGGACTGAAGCCGATCAGCGGGTCCGTGGAGGTGTTGCAGCGGGAGCTCAAGTTGGAGGGCGAGACCGCCGACCTCATGGACCTCATCGCGCGCGAGTCCGCGCGCCTCAACAAGTTCGTGACCGACCTCCTGAGCTACTCGCGCGAGCGCGACCTGGCGCTGGAGCCGGTGCTGCTGGACGACCACCTGCGCGAGTTGGTGAGCACGCTGCGCCACGATCCCCGGCGCGCGCCCGGCGTCGAGGTGGAGTACCGGGGCTGTGCCGATGCGCCCGCAGAGGCGCGGCTCGCGGTCGACCCGGAACAGATGCGACAGGTGTGGCTGAACCTGGCGGCGAACGCCCTGGAGGCGCTCGGCGAGCGCGGCACGCTCACGGTGTCATGGAGCGTGCGCGACGAGGACCAGGTCACGGTGGAATTTCGCGACGACGGCGCCGGCATCGGCGCTGAGGACCTGCGTCGCGTCGGGGAACCCTTTTTCACAACCAAGCGGGGAGGCACCGGGCTGGGACTCGCGATCGCCCTACGGATCGTCGAGCGCCATGGCGGCGGGCTGACCCTCGAGAGCGAGGCCGGTCGCGGGACCACGGCCCGGGTGACGCTGCCCGGGCTCCAGGTGCCGCAGGCCCAGGCCGCGTGATCGGCGAACACGCATCGAATCCAGCGAGGTGAGTCCATGGCTGCCGAGAAGATCCTGGTGGTCGACGACGAGCAGAGCATGACGCAGTTCCTGGGCATCGTGCTCAGGAAGGAAGGCTTCCAGGTCACGACCGTGAACAGCGGCAGGGACGCGCTGGACAAGATCCGCATGGAGCCCTTCGACGTTGTCATCAGCGACATCAAGATGCCGGGTATGGACGGCATCCAGCTGCTCCAGGGCATCAAGAAGCACGACCCGAACATCCCGGTCGTGCTGATGACGGCTTATGCCTCCCAGCAGTCGGCGATCGACGCCGTGAACCTGGGCGCGTTCCAGTACCTGCTCAAGAACGCGAAGAACGACGAGATCCGGCTCGCGGTGCGCAATGCACTCGAGATGCGCCGGGTCCGGAGCGAGAATCAGTTCCTCAAGCGCGAGCTGAAGAAGGGGCACGAGGAGAAGGCGATCATCGGCTCGTCCGAGGAGATCATCAAGGTCTTCAAGATGGTGGACAAGGTCGCCGACAGCGAGGCCACGATCCTGATCCAGGGCGATTCCGGCACCGGCAAGGAGCTGATCGCGCGCGAGATCCACTATCGCAGCCGGCGTCATTCGGGCCCGTTCGTGAGCATCAACTGCGGCGCCATCCCGCGGGACCTGCTCGAGTCGAACCTGTTCGGGCACGTGAAAGGCTCGTTCACCGGCGCGGTGAAGGATTCGCCGGGCCTGTTCCTGGTCGCCGAGGGCGGCACGTTCTTCCTCGACGAGGTGGGCGAGATGCCGCTCGCCACGCAGGTCAAGCTGCTGCGGGCGCTGCAGGAGCGCGAGATCATCCCGGTCGGCGGCACGCAGCCAATCAAGATCGACTGCCGGCTCGTGGCGGCGACGAACGTCGACCTCGAGCGCGAGGTGGCCGAGGGCCGTTTCCGGGCCGACCTGTTCTTCCGCCTGAACGTCATCCCGCTGCGGATGCCGGCCCTGCGCCAGCGCCGGGACGACATTCCGCTGCTCGTGGACCACTTCCTCAAGCGCCACGCCAAGGGCGGGACGCAAAAGACGGTGAGCAAGGAAGCCATGGAGCTGCTGCTCAAGTACGACTGGCCGGGGAACGTGCGCGAGCTCGAGAACGTGATGGAGCGCGCGATGATCCTCGACGAGGGCGGCGTGATCACGGCTGAGGACCTGCCGGACAAGATCCGCTTTGGCCACAGCCAGAAGGGGAGCCTGGTCATCGACTCCCCGAACATGACGCTCGAGGAGCTGGAGCGGGAGTACATCCTCAAGGTGCTCAACTTCACGCGCTGGCAGAAGAAGCGCTCCAGCGAGCTCCTCGGCATCAATGCCTCGACGCTCTACCGCAAGCTCATCAGCTACGGCCTGGAGAAGCCCGGCAAGTCGATGCCCGGGATGGAGCACGGCGAGCACGAGGACATGCAGGAGGGCGGCGAGCACGCGGCCTGACCGTGCACGACGCATGTCCTCAGCCGTGCGGCGTGGAAACTGCACGGATCCTGACCGGGGTGGGGGAAGCCACCCGAAGCTATCCAGTTGTGCAACTCAAGGCGCGGGAATGGGTTGGGCGGATTCGATCGGACGAGGTCAGCTGGCATCAACGTTGCGTGAACAGACCGTTAAGCGTCCGCGTCACTGGATGCCGGGCGACAGAACGAGTCACTCGAATCGGGAGGATTCAGAAATGCTCAAGTCGCAGAAAGGCTTCACTCTCATCGAGCTGATGATCGTGGTCGTGATCATCGGCATCCTGGCCGCGATCGCGATTCCGAACTTCATCGCGATGCAGAACCGCGCGAAGGAAGGCAGCACCAAGGCCAACATGCACACGTTCCAGCTCGCGGCTGAGGATTACGGCGTGCAGAACGACGGCGCTTATGCGATGACGGCCGTCACGCTCGAGCCGCTGCTCCCGCAGGCGGGCGTGAACTTCAAGAACCCGTTCACGAACGTGCAGGGCCAGGGTGCCGGCAAGGCGTTCGAGGACATCGCGGCGTTCGCTCGTCCGGTCGTCCCCACGGGCGGCCCCGGTATCGTGGCGTACACGGATTCGACGAATGCGGCCGCCACGGCCGGCCTGACGTACGTGATCGGTGGCCAGGGCAAGGCGGCTCGCCTCGCGCTCCAGCTCACCAGCGGTCAGTAAAGCAGCCTTCGACAACGCGCGCGGGCGCCCATGGCTCCCGCGCGCGGTTCGTTTCGGGTGAGCGGTCCGCGGTCGGGCCGGCGTGCATTTCGCGGGTGAAAGCCGGGAGCGGAGTGATTCTGCACGGAAGAGGCGTCCGCCGGGTGAGCCAACCCACATCGCCCGATCGCCGCAAGCCACAGTCGTGAAAGTCGTTGAGTCGGAAACGGGCGGCGCCGGGCCCATGGCACACCGGTTGCGATGACGACTTTTTGAGCGTCCGCCTCTCGTTGCGGGCGTCATTCGAGTCACTCGAATCGGGAGGACTTCAGAAATGCTCAAGTCGCAGAAAGGCTTCACCCTCATCGAGCTGATGATCGTGGTCGTGATCATCGGCATCCTGGCCGCGATCGCGATCCCGAACTTCATCGCGATGCAGAACCGCGCGAAGGAAGGCAGCACCAAGGCCAACATGCACACGTTCCAGCTCGCGGCTGAGGACTACGGCGTGCAGAACGACGGCGCTTATGCGATGACGGCCGTCACGCTCGAGCCGCTGCTCCCGCAGGCGGGTGTGAACTTCAAGAACCCGTTCACCAACGTGCAGGGCCAGGGTGCCGGCAAGGCGTTCGAGGACATCGCGGCGTTCGCTCGTCCGGTCGTCCCCACGGGCGGCCCGGGCATCGTGGCGTACACGGATTCGACGAATGCGGCTGCCACGGCCGGCCTGACGTACGTGATCGGCGGCCAGGGCAAGGCGGCCCCGCTCACGCTCCAGCTCACCAGCGGTCAGTAGTCCCATGCCCCAGGGCGCGGGGGCGCGAAGCCCCCGCGCCGCAGGGTTGCCCACGAGCGGCCGGTCGCAGGCCGTCGCGGGGCTTCGAGAGGAACCCGTGTCACCGATGAGGCGAGAAAGCGGATTCACGCTGGTGGAGCTGATGATCGTGCTCGTGATCATCGGCGTCCTCGCCTCCATCGCCATCCCCAACATCATCGCGATGCAGAGCCGAGCGAAGGAAGGCAGCACGAAGTCCAACATGCACACCTTCCAGCTCGCGGCCGAGGACTACAGCGTCCAGAACGACGGCCACTACGCCGCCCTCGCCGACGCGATCGCCACGCTGCTCGACACCTACGGCTCCACGTTCAAGAACCCGTTCGATCACTCCGCGGGTGCCGCGAACGCCTGGGTCGACCAGGGGACGTGGACCACACCGCTCGCGAGCGGCGCCGCGAAGCCGGGCGTCGTGGGCTACGGCGACTCGCTGACGGTGACGTACCAGATCGCCGGCAGCGGCGCGAAGTCCGACCTGAGGCTCATCCTTTCGCCCGGGAGCCAGTGACGCGAGGTCCCAGCGGAGCCACCGCGGTGGTGCCCGGCGGCCGCTTCCCTCGGGGGAGGCGGCCGCCGCGTCGTTCCGGCGCCATGGGCACGCGCATTGCATTACGCCCGGCACGGTCACCCCGGTCCGCGCCGGGCCGCCGATAACCCTTTGCCAGGACGACGATGCAGGAACCCACCGCCGTGACGCCCCAGAACCCAGGTCGCCAGCCATTGGCCGACGGGCGGTCAATCGCTGGCCGTTCGGGCCCGGGCACCGACCCCGCGATCAGCATCCGCGGGCTCAGCAAGCGCTACCGCCACCCGTGGACGCAGAAAGTGACGCGCGGGCTCGAGCCGCTGACGCTCGACGTCCACCGCGGCGAGGTGTTCGGCTACCTGGGCCCGAACGGCGCCGGCAAGACCACGACGCTCAAGATCCTCACCGGGCTCCTCAAGCCCACGGGCGGCACGGCGATGATCCTCGGCGAGCCGATCGAGCGCGTCTCGAGCCGTGCGCGCATCGGCTTCCTGCCCGAGCAGCCCTATTTCTACGACTCGCTCAACGGCGTCGAGTACCTGGAATTCGTCGCCCGTCTCTCGGGAATGGGCGCGCACGAAGCCACGCGCGCGGGGCGCGCCTGGCTCGCCAAGGTCGGTCTCGGCGAGCGCGAGCGCCAGGTGCTGCGCAAGTACTCGAAGGGCATGCTCCAGCGCCTGGGGCTCGCCGCGGCGATGGTGCACGAGCCGCAGCTGCTCATCCTCGACGAGCCGATGAGCGGCCTCGACCCGTTCGGTCGCCGCGACGTGCGCGACCTGATCCTCGAGCAGCGCCAGCGCGGCACCACGGTGCTGTTCTCGTCGCACATTCTTCCCGACGTCGAAGCGCTGTGTGACCGCGTGGCGATCCTGCTCGAGGGCCGGCTCGAACGCGTCGCGACCGTGGGCGACCTGATCGAGGGCACCGCGCCGGTCGTGGAAGTGCAGGTGGAGGGTGCGCGCGTGTTCGAGATCCCGGCGCGGCTCGCGGCGGTGGTCGAGCGCGCCGACACGGGCGGCTCGACCGCGCTGCGCCTGCGCGAGCCCGACCGACTGCAAGACCTGCTCGCGTGGCTTCTCTCCGAGCGGATCGCGGTGCACGGCGTGACGCCGGTGCGGCCTTCGCTCGAGCAGCTGTTCATGGCCGCGGCCGAGCACAGCGCTTTCCAGGCGCAGAACGAACGGAGGCCGGCATGATCGCGCTGCTCGTGGCCCAGAATACGTTCCGCGAGGTGGTGCGCGACCGCGTGCTCATGGGCCTCGTCATCGGCGGCCTCGTGCTGCTCGCGGTGACGAGGATCGCGAGCCCGCTCGCGATGGGCGAGGGGCTGCGCCTCACCGTGGACCTCGGGCTGTCGTCGATCTCGTGGCTGGGCCTGCTCGTCGTGCTCACCGTCGGCACGGCGCTCGTGTCCAAGGAGATCGACCGGCGCACGATCTTCAACCTGCTGTCGCGACCGCTGCCGAGGCCGTTCTACCTGCTCGGCAAGTGGCTGGGGCTCACGCTGGCGCTCGCGACGGTCGCCGCGATCCTCGGCGCCGCGCTGTGGCTCGTGGTCACGCTGCTCGGTCACGCGAACTACGCCGGCTCGATCGCCGAGGCGGTGTTGCTCGCCACGCTCGAGCTGGCGGTGATCAACTCGCTCGCGGTGATGTTCTCCGCGCTCTCGACGCCGCTCCTCTCCGCGCTCTACACGCTCGGCTTCTTCCTCGGCGGGCAGTGGTGTGGTGACCTGCGCCGGTTCGCGAGCCACTGCCCCGCGGAATTGAAGATCATGCTCGAGAGCGCAGCGAACGTCCTGCCGAACCTGCCGCTGTTCAACATGCGCACGCTGGCCTCTGCGGGCGAGCTCACGTCGTGGACGCACCTGGGGCTCGCGGGCGCCTACGCCGCGCTCTACTGCGCGTGCGTGCTGTCGCTCGCCGCGGCCGCGTTCGAGTCGCGGGACTTCAAGTGATCGCACGCGTGGTGCCGCCGGCGTCACCGGTGCGCGACGCGATCCGACGCCGCATGGTGCTGGCGTGGGCCGCGGCGCTCGTGTTCGGCGCCGGCGCCTGCGGACTCGCGGCCCACGCCGCCGCGACGCTGCCCGCACCGGCGCCGTTCGAAGAGCTGGCGTACTACCCCTCGGGCCAGGCGCTGCAACCGGCGACGCTCGGCCACGCCGAGTCCGCCGCCGACCTCGCGTGGCTGCGCGCGGTGCAGTACTACGGCGAGCACCGCCAGACCGACCTGCGCTTCACGCAGATGCGGCACGTGTTCGAGATCCTCGGTGCGCTCTCGCCGTCGTTCGAGAGCCCGAGCATCTTCGGCGCGTTCGGGCTTGCGCAGGAGGGACGTGACTTCGCCGCGGCCGAGCAACTCCTGCTCAACGCGCTCGAGCGCCGGCCGCGCAGCGGCCGGCTCGCCTTCGAGCTCGGGTTCCTCTACTTCGTGCGTCCGGGCGGTCGCGACCTGCGCAAGGCGGCCGAGTACTTCGAACTTGCGTCTCGACTCCCGGGAAGCCCGGCCTCGGCCGCGCGTTTCGCGGCCGCGTCGAGCCAGAACGCCGGCGACCTGAGGATGGCGTACCAGCTCTGGTCCCAGGTTCGGGCGGAATCCCCCAACCGCTATCTGCGCGAGATCGCGGAGCGCGAGATCGAGAAGATCGCGCAGGCTATCGCCACGGGCCGTGAGGAGATAGCGGTGCGGCGCATGGGCACTCCGGCGGTGATCCTGCACTGAGTCAGCACACCCGGTGCGAATCCTCCCGGGTGGCGTCCTGCAGTCGAAAATCCCGCTTCAGTTAATCCGCACGACGTCCGATGACCACGGCGTCAGGTGAGGCATGCCCGGTGCATCCGGGCCACTGCCCGCGCTCTCGATCCGCGAGCCCGCCGCGCGGCGCGTCGCGCGAACGGATCCGGACCGGCACCACCTCGAGGGAGTGACCTCCATGTTCTTCGGTAAGAAGCAGTCGCTCGTGGGCCTGGACATCGGTAGCCACAGCGTCAAGGTGGTGGAGCTCGAAGCTCAGTCGAACAAGCAGCATCGCTTGATCAACTGGGGCATCTCGCAGCCGCTCGCCGAGGCGATCGTCGACGGCGAGATCATGGATCGTCAGCTCGTGACGGACGCGATCTCGAACCTGCTGGAGTCGCGCGGCATTCGCAACCGCAATGTCGTTGCCGCGGTGAGCGGGCGCGCCGTGATCGTGAAGAAGATCACGATGAACAAGCTCTCGGCCGAGGACGCGCAGCAGGCGATCTACTGGGAAGCGGAGCAGCACGTCCCGTACGACATCAACGACGTGTCGCTCGACTTCGAGATCCTGGGCAGCGCGCCGAACGATCCGCAGCAGATGCAGGTGCTGCTCGTCGCCGCGAAGAAGGACATGGTGGTCTCATTCAGCGACCTCATCCGCGAGGCGGGACTCTCGCCGATCATCGTCGACGTCGACTCGTTCGCGGCTCAGAACGCGATCGAGGCGAACTACGATCTCGCGCCCGAGGAGGTCGTCGCGATCCTGAACGTGGGATCGGAGATGACGAACATCAACATCGTGCAGGCCGGCGTGCCGTACTTCACGAAGGACCTTCAAGTCGGCGGCAGCACGTTCACCGAGGCGGTGCAGCGCAAGTTCAACCTGAGCCAGGCCGAGGCCGCGGCCGCAGTGCGCGGCGAGTCGGGGCCCGGGCTCGAGGTGACTCCGGTGATCGAGCAGTCGTGCGAGGGCATCGCTACCGCGCTGGATCGCGCGCAGGCGTACCTGCGCACGGCGGGCGAGGCGGGCGCGATCAGCCGCGTCCTCGTCTGCGGCGGCAGCGCGCTCACGCCGGGCGTGACCGACTTCCTCAACCGTCGCTTCCACGTGCCCGCGGAGGTCGTGAATCCGCTGGCGCGCATCCAGTACGACCCGGGCCTGTTCGCGGGCCAGGACGTGATGAAGGTGGCGCCCCTTCTCACCGTCGGGATCGGTCTCTCGTTGCGCCGTCAGGGAGACAAGCGATGATCCGCGTCAATCTCCTGCCGCGCGAAGAGAAGGCCAAGCGCAAAGCAGCGGCGCCGGTCGACTTCAAGGTCGGCGACATGGTGCTGCCGGGCATCATCCTCGGTGCCGCGGCGCTGTTCATCCTGGGTTCCACGATGTCGCAGCGCGCACGCCAGTCCGGGCTGGAGAAGTCGATCCAGCAGGTCGAGGCCGAGTCCCGCGCGCTCGCGCCGCAGATCGCGCGCGTGAACCAGCTGGCGCAGGAGCGCGCCGAGCTGGATCTGCGCATGGGCATCATCTCCAAGCTGGAAAAGGGGCGTACCCAGAGCGTTCGGCTCATGGATGAGCTGGCTCGGTGCGTTCCGGACCACCTCTGGCTGACCGGGGTCTCGCAGGATGCGGGCAACCACCTTCAGCTGGAGGGGGTCACTTATTCGAACCTGGTCGTGTCGGATTTCATGTCGCGGATCGAACGCTCGCCGATGTTCTCGAACGTCGAGCTGGCGGTGGCCGAGCGCGGGAATGTGACCGACAAGAGCGTCGTGAAGTTCCAGGTCAGCTGCACGGTCAATCCCGACAAGAGCGCGAACTAGGAGATCGGCACCATGGCCACGTTCGACATCAAGAGCCCGGGCGCGCAGAAGCTCCTGCTGGCGATCCTGCTTGCGGGCGGCGCGGTGGGCGTGTACTTCGGCACGCATCTGCTGCCGTGGACGTTCCCGAGCGGCAGCGAGAAGATCGCCGAGCTCAAGTCGCAGTACGAGCAGAAGTCCGCCGAGCTGGCGCGCGCCCGCGCGTCGGTGGCCGACCTGCCGCGTTTCGAGGCCGAGTACGAGCAGCTCCACCAGCGCTGGGAGATGGCGTCCGAGCTGCTGCCCACGGAGCGCCAGCTGCCCACGCTGCTGCGCAAGATCACGCTCGCCGGCCAGCAGACCGGCGTCACGTTCACGATGTTCCGTCCCGGCGCCGTGCAGCCGTCCGACTACCACACCGAGATGCCGATCGCGGTGTCGGTGTCCGGCGACTACCACTCGGTGGGTTCGTTCCTCGCCGAGCTGGCGAACATGCGCCGCATCGTCACGGTGTCGAACCTGAAGCTGACCACGAACAACAAGAACGACGGCACCGGCTCGATGGTGGCGGAGTTCACCGCATCGGCCTACAGCCTGAACACGGCGCCGGCGGCAACGACGGCGACCGCGAGCACCGGCGATCCGTCGAAGGCGGGCACCACGCCCGCGACGGGCGACCAGAAGAAGGGGGAGAAGAATGGCCGCAAGAGCTGACGACACGGGAGGCGGCCAGAAGGGCGGCGGCGCGCTGCGGATCGTGGGCGTGGTCGTTCTCGCGCTCGCGGCCGTGGGCTTTGGCGCCGTGCGCATGGGGTTCCTCCATCTTCCGGGCTCGTCCAACGAGGACGCCGTGCTGTCGAAGTCGCAGGACGCTCCGGCCGATGCCGCGAGCCCGACGACCGCGCCGCCGAACGCGGCGCCGACGGCCGTCAACGTGGACGCCCCCGCGGCGGCCCCCGACGCGGCGGCGCAGGCCCCGGCGCGCCGTCCCGGCACGCGCGCGGCATCGAGCGCCGGTTCGGGCTCGGCGCTGGTGACGGCGGTGACGCCGGAACCCGTCGGCGCGAGCGCCTCGTCCGGCCGTATCGACGAGCACGTGACCTACCAGTACAACGCGCTCGGCCGTCGTGACCCGTTCCAGTCGCTGCTCGTCGGCGAGTACGTGCGGGAAGGCGATGTCGATGGCAACCAGGCCCCGCCGGATCCGGGCGGCATGAAGATCGTGGGCATCGTGTGGGGCGCCACCGATCAGTTCGCCATGGTGGAGGACGCGCGCGGCAACAGCTACGTGCTCCGCAAGGGCGACAAGTTGCAGAACGGCTATGTGGAATCGCTTCGAAGGGATGCCGTGGTGGTGAACATCACCGCGGATGGATCGAGTCAGACGGTGGTGATTCCGTTCGTGCGGAAGGGAGACCCGAATGCTCACTAAGAATGCCGGCATCGGCATCCTTGGGGCGGTGTTGCTGGCGGCCGCCCTGGCGGCTCCGGCCGCAGCCCAGAACACGGCCAGTCGCGACGTGGGCCTCGTCCGTAGCTCGACGGGCAGCTTCAGCCTGGACGTGGACGGCGCCGACCTGCGCACGGTGCTGCGGGCGATCGCGGAGTTCAGCGGCCGCAACATCGTGCTCGGCAACAACGCCCGCGGCGTGGTTCGCATCCAGCTCAAGAACGTGGCCTGGCAGGACGCGCTCAAAGCCGTGCTGCGCGCGAACGGTCTCGACTACGTCGAGGACGGCTCGGTCATTCGCGTCGACGAGGCGTCGAAGCTGAACGCCGAGAAGGTCGAGCGCGAGACGGCGAACGCCCGCACGCTCGAGCTGGTTCCGCTCGAGACGCGCATCGTGAAGCTCAACTATGCGAACGCGGCCGAGCTCACGGGCCCGCTCGCGAGCTCGCTGTCGAAGCGTGGCTCGGTGCAGGTGGAGAAGCGCACGAACTCGCTCATCATCACCGACCTGCCGTCGAATCTCGACGCGGTGTCGCAGATGGCGCTCCAGCTCGACTCGCAGACGCCGCAGATCGAGATCACGGCGAAGCTGGTCGACGTGGACGCCTCGGCGATCCAGTCGATCGGCGTGGTGTGGAACCACGGCGTCGTGAAGTCGCAGTTCTTCGTCGACGCCGCGGGCAAGCCGATCCAGCTGAATCCGGCCATCAGCCCGAGCGGGAACGAGGTGCTGGGCGGTGGCGTGAACACCCCGGTCGGCGCCCCGGCCGCCCGCGTCACGGTGGGCCTGTTCGAGAAGTGGGGCGACCTCGAAGCCCAGCTCCAGCTGCTCGCCTCGCAGAACAAGGCGAACATCATCTCGAACCCGCGCATCACCACGGTCGACAATCGTGAGGCCAAGATCATCGTCGGCCAGAAGATCCCGTTGATCGTGCAGGACGTCGCCGGCAACCCGGTGTCGCAGCTGCAGACCGTGGGCATCCAGCTCAAGGTCACGCCGCACCTGACGTCGGAGAAGAAGATCATCATGGACCTGCACCCCGAGGTGAGCGACCTCGCGTCGGGCGCCACGGTGCAGGGCGGCCTCATCATCAACACCAGCGAGGCCGACACGCGCGTGATGGTCGACGACGGCCAGACCGCGGTCATCGGCGGCCTGATCCGCACGAACGAGACCCTGGTGCACTTCGGCGTGCCGATCCTGAAGGACATCCCGCTGGTCGGGATGCTGTTCAGCACCAAGTCCACCTCGAAGCAGAACCGCGAGCTGATCATCTTCGTGACGCCGAAGCTCGTGTCCGACGTCGCGGCCGCGGACACGGCCCCGAAGCCGGAGGGCGACAAGTAGAGGGTTTTCTTCCCCCGTTCCGCACGACAGGCGCCGCCGGGCCTCCCCCCGGCGGCGCCGCTGTCTTGGGGCCGGGCACCCCCGCCACCCGCGCGGTACCGCGCTCTGGCCATTGCCGCTACGCTCTACGCCATGACTCCAGGGGAGAGCGCCCGTCCGATCGCGCTGATCGGGCTCATGGGGGCGGGCAAGAGTTCCGTGGCGCGCGTGCTCGGCGAGCGGCTGGGCGTGGGCGTCGCCGACCTGGACGGCATGATCGAGGCCGTCGAGGGCTGCAGCGTGGCCGAGCTGTTCGAGCGCGCCGGCGAGGCGTGGTTCCGCCGGCGTGAGAGCGAGCTCCTGGCCGAGGCGATCCGGTCCGGGGTCCGCGTGGTCGCCTGCGGCGGCGGAGTCGTGCTCGATCCCGAGCGTCGCCGGCTGCTGCGCGAGCGCTGCCGCGTCGTCTGGCTCGAGGCCAGTCCGGAGACGGCCACCGCCCGGCTCGAGGCGGCAGGCGCGAACGCCGCGAGTGTGCGCCCGCTGCTCGCGGGCCAGGCGACCCGCGAGCGGCTCGAGACGCTGCTGCGCGAGCGCGCCCCGCTCTACGCCGAGGCCGCGCACGCCCGCGTCGCGACCGACGGCCAAAGTGCCGAGCAGGTGGCCGACGCCGTGCTCGAGGCGGTCGAGCGCCTATGAGTCGCGTTCGGCACCCCCTCGCGCGAACCGGCCTCGGGATGGCACTCCTCGCCGGCGCGCTCGCCTCGTGCACGCCGATGCCGCCGCCCGGCGACCTCGAGGCGCTGGAGACCGCGGCGCGGCGCGGCGCCGAGAAGCGCGAGCGCTCGCTGGAGGCGCTCGAGTCGCGCATGGTCGTCCGGCTCTCGGGCCGCGCCACCGGGCGGCTGCCCGCGGTGAACGTGCAGACGCGGGTCGCGAGCCCGGACCGCGCCCGGCTCCAGGCCCGCTCGATCCTCGGCCTGCTGCTCGATGCCGCGGTGCGCGGCGACACGCTCGTGGCGTGGCTCCCGAGCGAGCGGCTGGGCGTGCGCGTGCCGGACCTCTCCGATTCGCTCGGCGTGCGCGAGCCGACGCGCTTCCTCGGTCGGGCGCTCGCGGCGTCGTGGCAGGCGCCGCACGAGGCCTGGCGCGCGGCCACGCCCGACAGCGACGGCGTGCGGCTCGAGTGGCGTGAAGCCGACGAGGCCTGGACGCTGTGGCTGGATCGCGTGGGTCGCCCGCGTCAGCTCGCGGTCGTGCGCGACGAGCGCTCGCTCATGGTCGGCTACCCGCAGTGGCGTGGGGCCGGGCTCGGGGCGTGGCCGCAGCGGATCGAGTTCGCCGACGGCGACGGCTGGGTCCGCGCCCGCGTCGACATGGAGAGCACGTACCGCGCGAAGCACTCGCGGGACTCCTGGTTCGCGGTCTCGCTGCCGCAGGATGTCACCCCGCTCGAGCTGGACGACTTGAAGCGCGCGATCGCGAAGGTGCGAGGCATGCGATGAGCCGTACTTTTCACGCCGTGGCAGCGCTCGCGTTCGTTGCGGCGGTGCTCGGCGCGGGCCCGCCGGTGCCCGAGCCGCCCCGCACGCCCGCGCTCGAATCGACGCGCGCGCTCGCGGCCGGCTTGAAGCGCACGGGCCGGGCCGAGGTCACGCTCGCCTGGGACGTGGCCGGCATGCCGGGCTCATCGCCGCAGCGCATGCGCGGCGCCCTCGCGGTGGAGCCGCCCGACCGTGCGCGCCTCGACGTCGCCCGCACCGGCGAGCGCATCACGCTGCGCGCCGACGGCGGCGAGTGGCTGCAGCCCGCCGTGCACCAGCTCGTGATCCTCAAGCCCCGGCACTCGGTGGGCGCCATGCGCTGGTGGCGCCTGCTCGCCGACGGCGTGGGCGCCAGCGAGCGCAAGCTCGCGACCGGACGCTACCGGTTGCTCGTTGCGGCCACGGCCACTTCCGATGCCGACAGCGCCGACGTCAGCCTGGGCGCGGGCGGGCTGCCGGAACGGCTCGAGCTGGACGACGGCGCCGGCGGACGCTTGATCTACCAGCTCTCGGGCTGGAAGTTCACGCCCGCGCGCGGCGCCGCGGCGTTCCGCATCACCGCGCCGCCGGGCACGGAGACCGTCGAGCTGCCCTAGGTTCCACGGGCTCCCGGCGTTGACATGAGCTCGCTCGCTCGGCCATGTTCACCCGACGATGCGCGTGATCGCGGGTGAACTCGGGGGCAGACGGCTCCACGCGCCCCACGGCTCGCGCACGCGGCCGACGTCGGATCGCGTGCGCGAGGCGCTGTTCATGATCCTGGGCCCGCTCGCGGGGCTGCGCGTCGTGGACCTCTACGCGGGAAGCGGCGCGCTGGCGATCGAGGCGCTGTCGCGCGGTGCCGCCTGGGCCGACCTCGTCGATTCCGACCGGCACGCCTGCGAGGCCGCGCGCCGCAACCTCGAGGAGCTGGGATTGCTGGAGCGAGCGAAGCTGTGGCGGTGCCGGCTTCCCGGCGGCCTGTCGCTGCTGGCGGGCGCGGTGCGCGAGGCCGACGTCGTGTTCGCCGACCCGCCCTACGGCGGCGACGAGCTGGACGGCATCTTCGCGCGGCTCGGGAGCCTCAAGCCCACGGCCCGGCTGGTGCTGGAGACGCACGCGAAGGACGGCGCGCCGGCCTCGGCGCACGCGTTCGTGCGGACGGACACGAGGCGATACGGCGAGACGATGCTGCACATCTATATGCCCCGGGCGGCGGCGTCGGCCGGCCGCGACGAGGCCCCCCGGCAGGAGGAGGGATCATGAGCAGGCCGCGCGTGGCGCTCTTTCCCGGCAGCTTCGACCCGTTCACGAACGGCCACCTGGACCTGGCCCGCCGTGCCGCGGTGCTGTTCGACCGCGTCGTCATCGCGGTGGCGCACAACTCGGCGAAGACGTCGCTGTTCACGCCCGAGGAGCGCGTGGAGATGATCGAGGCTTCGATCCGCGGCTTGAAGGGCGCATCGGCGATCCACTTCACCGGGCTGCTCGTGGACTGTGCGCGGCGGATCGGCGCCCAGGCGATCATCCGCGGCCTGCGCGCCGTGAGCGACTTCGAGTTCGAATTCCAGATGGCGCTCATGAACCGGCGGCTGGCACCGCGCCTGGAGATCGCGTTCCTGATGCCGAGCCAGGAGTTCACGTACCTGAACTCGACGCTGGTGAAGGAGGTGGCGCGCCACGGCGGCCGCATCCGCGGGCTGGTGCCCCCGATCGTCGAGCGCCGGCTCCACGATCGCTTCCGCAAGGCAGCCGAGAAGGTCACGCCGCCCCGCGCCGCCTCGAGGGCGAGGCGCGAGCGATGACGAGCCGTGCGCTCGAACGGATTCGGAAGCTCGCGACCGCCACGCCCCGGCGCCTGCTGCTGGCGGAAGCGGGAGACCCGCGCGTCGTGGGTGCGGCCGCGCGCCTCGCGCGCGAGGGGCTGGCCAAGGTCGCGATCGTCGGCGTGCCCGACGAGACCCGCGCCACGGCGCGCCGTGCCGACGTGACGCCGGGTGGGGTGGAGATGGTGGACGCGCGCGAGCCATCGCTCATCGCCCGCACGCGCGCGGCACTCGCCGCCGCCCGCGGCAGCCGGCTCGGCGAGAGCGACCTCGCACGGCTCGCCGCGGATCCCGTGTTCCAGGCGGCGCTGCTCGTGCGCGAGGGCGAGGCGGACACGTACGTGGCCGGCGCCGTGCGCACCACGGCCGACGTGCTGCGTGCGGCGCTGTGGCTCATCGGCCTCGCGCCGGGCGTGAAGAGCGTGAGCAGCTTCTTCCTCATGATCCTTCCGCCCTCGCGAGCCGGGGCCGGAGGCCCCGAAGGCTCCCATGAGCGCGTGCTGACATTCGCCGACTGCGGCGTGCTCCCCGACCCGACCGCGGAACAGCTCGCCGAGTTGGGCTGCCTCGCTGCGGATCGCCACCGACTGCTCACGCAGGAGGTGCCGCACGTGGCGTTCCTCTCGTTCTCGACCCGCGGGAGTGCGGAGCACGACCGCGTTGCGAAAGTGCGGACCGCCGTCGGGCTCGCGCGCGCGAGCCGCCCCGACCTGCACATCGACGGCGAGCTCCAGGCCGACGCGGCGCTGGTGCCCGACGTGGGCAGGCGCAAGGCCCCCGACTCGGTCGTGGCCGGGCATGCGAACGTGCTCGTGTTCCCGGACCTCGACAGCGGCAACATCGGCTACAAGCTGGTGCAGCGCCTGGCCGGCGCCACCGCGCTCGGCCCGATCCTCCAGGGGCTCGCGCGCCAGGCCAACGACCTCTCCCGGGGCTGCTCACAAGACGACGTGGTGGACGTGGCCACGGTGGCCTGCGCGCTGGCGGGCGAGACCCGCGCGCCGCTGTCGCGGAGCTGACCGACGCATGCCCACCTACGTCTACGAGTGCGAGCAGGGGCATCGGTTCGAGCTCTTCCACAGCATCTCGGACGACGCGCCGAAGCGCTGCCCCGAGTGCGGCAGCGAAGCGAAGCGCGTTCCTTCCGGCGGCGCGGGCCTGCTGTTCAAGGGCTCGGGCTTCTACATCACCGACTACCGGAGCAAGGGCTACAAGGAATCGGCGAAGCAGGAGGGCGGAGGTTCCGGCGACAAGCCCGCCTCGCCGAGCCCGCCGGCGGCCCCGGGCGGCGCCGCCGAGTCGAAGCCCGCCAAGCCCGAGGGCGGCGGCAGCACCAAGCCCGAGAAGTCGTGAGCCGCCCGTGAACCTGCCGCTCACGGCATTCCTCTTGAGCACGCACCGCGGGCCGCACTGGCCCGCGCCCGGGACGCCGATCGAGTGGCGGCCGGATCACGTCGTGCTGGACGACACCGACGGCACGGTCGCCGCGCTCGCGTTCGAGGCGACCGGCGCCACGCGGGCGGCCTGCGAGCGCGTGCTGGTGGCGCCGCAGCGCGAGGCCGTGGGCCCCGACGGCATCGAAGACCTGCGCTTCCTGCAGAGCTTCGCCAACGCCACCGGCGCCCACTTCGCGCGCCCGGGTGCGGGCCCGGCGGGCGCGCTCCACCGGCGGCGCTTCGCCACGCCGGGCCGCGTGCTGGCGAGCGCGGTGGCGGATGCCTCGGCGGCCGGCGCGCTCGCCATGCTGGCGCTGCCCGCGTGCGCGCTGGAGTGCGCGGCGGCGATCGCCGGCGAGCCGCTGCTGATGCCGCGGCCGCGCGTCGCGGGGATCGAGCTCACCGGCGTTCCCGATCCCGGCGTGTCGGGTCTCGACGTGCTGGCCGCGGTCGAGCGCCGGCTCGCGGGCGAGGGCGAGGGCGCGGTGCTCGAGTTCCACGGACCGGGCACGCTCGCGCTCCCCATGACGGACCGCCTCGCGATCGCCGCGCGCGCGGCGGGCGTGGTGGGCGCACTCGCGGTGCTGTTCCCGAGCGACGACCGCACGCGCGCGTGGATGCGCGAGCGCGGCCGCGACGCCGACTGGCGGCGGTTCGAGGCCGCCACGGAGGGCTTCGAGACGACGCTGTCGCTGGATCTCTCGTACGTGCGACCCGTTCGCGTGGAGTCTCCGCTCGTGCGCGTGGGGCCGTTTGCCGAGGACGAGGACGTGGCGGCGCTCGCGCGCTGCGTCGGGCGCTCGGGCATACGGCCGGGCGTGCGGCTCGACGTGGTGGTGCCGGGACGCGCCTCGCTCGCGGCGTGGGCCGCGGACGGCACGCTCGCCGCGCTCGAGCGCGCGGGTGCCAGCGTGCGCGACCGCGCCGATCCCGCGGTCGGCCCGGTCGTCGCCGACGCCGTGATCATGGGCGGGGATCCGACGCAGGACGGCGCGCGCGAGCGCGGCGTGTGGGCGTGCGCGGCGCGATTGATCGGCAGCACCCCCGCCGAGGCCATGGTCGGCGCCGGGCCCTCCGAACACCGGGTCCTGCCAGCGCTCGAAGAAGTGCTCGAGCCCGAGGGCGGCACGATCGAGCACGGCGCTCACCACGCCCAGGCGCCCGAGCCACCGCCGCACGAGTTGCCGTTTCGCGCCGTGGTGCTGCTGGATGCCGGGGACGACGCGGCCGCGTCGCGACTGCTGCCCTGGGGCCCGCGTGCGTGGGCGGCGCGCGCGCACGCCGCCGAGCTTGCGAACGCGCTCTTCCGCCCGCTCGACCCCGAAGCGCCGGCGCGCGCGCGCGCGTTGGGCATCTGCGTGGTCGTGGCGGGGGAGGGCTACGGCGGCGGCCGCCATTCGGAGTCGGTCGCGCGCGCCACGGCGGCGCTCGGCGTGCGCACCGTGATCGCCGCCTCGTACGCCGGCGGGCACGACCGGCTGCTGGCGCTCCACGGCGTGCTGCCGCTCACCTGGCTCGAGCCCGGCGACCGCCGCGAGGTGCGCGCCGGCGACGAGCTGGAAGTGCCGCCCCCGGGCGGGGCGTCCGGGATCGGCACGCGCGTCAGCATCCGGCACCTGACGCGCGGGTTCACGTTCGACGTCCGCTGCCACCTGGAGCTGCCGCTGCGCGAGCTGGCGCGCGCGGGCGGGCTCCTGCGCGCCCTGCGCGAGTCGCGGGCGGAGGCGACATGATGAGGACGAGCCGAAGGCGAAGATGTTCCACAGCGAGCCGAAGGCGAAGATGTTCCACAGTGAGCCGAAGGCGAAGACTTTCCCCATGCTGATCGACCTCGCGCGCATCACCTGTCGCTCGGGCAAGGGCGGTGCCGGCTGCATCAGCTTCCGGCGCGAGAAGTACGTGCCGAAGGGCGGGCCCGACGGCGGCGACGGCGGCCGCGGCGGCGACGTCTGGCTCGAGTCCGACGCGCACGTGCGCACGCTGCTCGACTGCCGCGAGCGTCCGCAGTACCACGCCGGCCACGGCGGCGCCGGCCAGGGCAGCCAGCGCACCGGCGCCGACGGCGACGATCTCGTCGTCCACGTGCCGGCCGGCACCGTGGTCAAGGCCGCGGAGACCGGCGAGATCCTGGCCGACCTGGTGAAGCCCGGCGAGCGCTTCCGCGTCGCGCGCGGTGGCCGCGGCGGCCGCGGCAACGCGCGCTTCGCAACGGCCACGCACCAGGCGCCGCGCCGCGCCGATCCGGGCGAGCCCGGCGAGGAGCTCACGATCGAGCTCGAGTTGAAGCTCATCGCGGACGTGGGACTCGTGGGCCTGCCCAACGCCGGCAAGTCCACGCTGCTCTCGCGGGTCACGCGCGCGCGGCCCAAGATCGCCGACTATCCGTTCACCACGCTCGAGCCCAACCTCGGCATCGTCGCGCTCGACGTGGCGCGCACGTTCGTGGTCGCCGACCTGCCCGGGCTGATCGAGGGCGCGAGCCAGGGGAAGGGGCTCGGGCTCCAGTTCCTGCGCCACGTCGAGCGCACGCAGGTGCTGCTGTTCCTGATCGACGCCACGGCCGACGACCCGGCCGGCACGCTGGCGTTGCTCGAGCGCGAGACCGCGCGCTACAGTCCGGCGCTCGCGGAGAAGCCGCGACGGGTGGTGTTGAGCAAGGCCGACCTGCTCCCGCCCGAGGCACGCGCGGACGCCGCCGAACGGCTCGGCCTGCCTGGCGCCCACGTGATCAGCGCGCACACCGGCCTCGGCGTGCGCGAGCTGCTCGAGGAGCTCTGGAGCGCGATCCCGCCCGCGGCGGTGGGAAGCGCGGAGGCGGACGACCACCATGCGGGCTGAGGACAAGCCGAGTCGTGTGCACGAGCCGCCGAGCGCGCGCGGGCTCGCGGGCAAGCGCGACTACGTGCGCTCGCTCGAGCAGCGCCGCGACGAGCAGGCGGTGATCCTGCTGGTCGATTGCCTGCGCGACGAGTCGGGCTACCTGCGCGAGCTGGCGGAAGCAGCGCTCGTGAAGCTCGGCGAGCACGGCGAGCGGACCGCTTCGGCCGGCGCCCTGCTCCTGCCGCTCCTGCGACAGGGGCTCTGGTACGCGCGGGCCTCGGCCGTGCGCGCGCTCGCCGGCCTCGTCTACCTGCCCGCCGCCGGCCCGCTGCTGGCGCTGGCCGAGGACAGCGTCGACTCGGTGGCGCGCGAAGCGGTCGCCACGCTCGCCGTGATCGGCGCCCGCGGCGGTGCGGCGCGCATCGCCTGGGAGCTCCACCGCATGCCGGCCGAGCGCCGCACGGCAAGGCTCGCGCGCCTGCGCGCGCGCGACGCCGCGCTGGCCACGCGAGTGACGGAACTGCTCAAGGCGGAGAGGATCATGAGCCACCCCGACCCCGATCAACTGCGAGACGACGCGCCCATGGTGCGCGCGTGGGAGGAGCGGACGTGGCGGGAGGAACAGAAGCAGCAGGCGGAGGCGGGCGAGGGGACGACCCGGGCGACGGCCGCGCCGGGCGCGATGCCCGCGAGCGGAGCGGACGCATCGGCGCGCTGAGCGCGCCCGCGCCGGCGCGGCGAGTACCCGCCGCGCGCCGTCTCGAGCGCGGGGCCGCCGACTACCCGGAAGGACTCCGATCACTCGCCGATCCGCCCGCGTGCGTGCACGTCTGGGGCGGCGACATCGCCGATCACGAGGTCTGCGCGGCCATCGTCGGCTCGCGGGCGGCGACGCCCTACGGCCTCGCGGTCGCCGGCCGGCTCGCACGCGACCTCACCGCCGCGGGCGCCGTCGTGGTGAGCGGACTTGCGCGCGGGATCGACAGCGCGGCCCATGCCGGGGCGCTCGCGGCCGGCGGTCGCACGCTGGCGGTGATCGCCTCGGGCTTCGAGCGGATCGCCGCCGGCGAACCGGCGCGACTCGCCGCGGACATCGTGCGCTCGGGCGCGGTCCTGAGCGAGGTGGGCGAGGGCGGCCCGTTCGGCAAGGGTGCGTTCGTCAGGCGCAACCGGCTGATTGCCGCGCTGGCGGCGGTCACGGTGGTGGTGGAGGCCGCCGAGGATGGCGGCGGGCTCACGACCGCGGCCGCGGCACGCGCGATCGGGCGCACCGTGCTCGCCGTTCCCGGCGATGTCGACCGCCACGCTTCACGCGGCACGCTCGCGTTGCTCCGGACGGGCGCGCGCGTGTGCGGTGACGCGGGTGACGTCCTCGCGGCGATGCCCCCGCTGCCCGTGAGCCGCACCGATCCCGACGCGCGGCTGCGCGCGCGGCTCGATGCCACGCCGCGGTCGATCGAGGCGCTCGCCGAGGCGGCGGGCCTCGAGGTGTCGGAGGCGCTCGCGCGGCTCCTCAAGTTCAAGCTCGGCGGGCTCGCCGAATCGCATCCCGGCGGGCGCTGGTCGTCGAGGGCGGCACGATGAAGTTCTCGCACCGCGTCGAGACCCTGCTGTTGAAGGGCGTTGCCGGCTCGCTCGCCGGGCTCTCGTGGCCGGGGGCGCGCGAGCGCGGGGCCCGGCTCGGGGCACTCGTCGAGACCCTCGGCATCCGGCGCGACGTTGCGCGCGCGAACCTGGCGCTCGCGTTCCCCGAGCAGCCGATCCCCTGGCGCGAGCGCGTGCTCGACGAGCACTACAAAGAGCTCGGCCGCGTCGCGGCCGAGTATCCACGCATGGCCGAGCTGGCGCGCGCGCCGCGCGAACAGGTGTTCGCGCTCTGGCAGGGCACCGAGCACGCCCGCGCCGCGCTGGCGAAGGGACGCGGCATGATCTTCTTGACCGGGCACCTGTCCAACTTCGAGCTCGCGGGTGCCGCGGTGGCGCGCGAGTTCCCGATGGCGTTCTTCGCCAAGCCGCTCTCGAACCCGGGCGCTGAAGCGTGGGTCTCGGCGATCCGCGAGCGCGCAGGCCTCGAGGTGCTCCAGCCCGGCGCCGGCGTGCGCAGTGTCATCCGTCGGCTGCGCGCCGGCGGCACGGTGGCGATGCTCGCGGACCAGGACGCCCGCCGCGACGGCGTGTTCGTGCCGTTCTTCGGCAAGCTCGCGAGCACCGCGAGCGGACCCGCGTGGCTCTCGCTCGCGACCCGCGCGCCGATCGTGTTCTGCACCTGCGCGCGGGCGGCGGATGGGCGGCTCGAGCTCCGCATGCTCCCGGCGCTCGAGCCCTCGGGCGACGCCGGCGATCCCGGGGCCGTGCGCTCGCTCACGGCGGGGCACACCGCGCTCCTCGAGACGGCGGTGCGCGAGCGGCCCGCGCAGTGGTTCTGGCTCCACAAGCGCTGGAAGACGCGGCCGCCGGCGGCATCGGCTACGCTGCCGGCGGAGGGCTGATGCATCGATTCGAGCTGCGCGTGCGCTACGCCGACACCGACCAGATGGGCTGGGCCTACTACGGCCAGTACATGCGCTGGTTCGAGATCGGCCGCGCCGAGATGATGCGCACGTTGGGTATGAGCTATGCCGAGGTCGAGAAAAAAGCCGGCGTGCTGCTGCCCGTGCTGGACGCGCGCTGTCGCTACTTCCACGGCGCGCGCTACGACGAGCGCATCACGATCGAGACCGGCGTGCTCGAGCAGGGTCGCGCCACGATCCGGTTCGGCTACCGCGTACTCGGCGAGGACGGCGCGCGCTGCGCGCTCGGCTACACCGAGCATTGCGTGGTCACGCGCGAGGCGAAGCCGGTACGGCCGCCGGCGCCGCTCGCTGCGCTGCTCGAACGCGCGCCGCGCGCGGACGAGGAGCTCCAGCGCGAGTTCAGCCGCCGGCCGTGAAGCCCATCTGCTCGGGTTTGTCCTTGTTCGCCGGCACGCCCAGCACCGTGATCGTGCCGAACTGCTTCTCGTAGTTCCCGAGATTCTGCTCGAGTGCTCCGAGCAAGCTCTTCGCGTGCGGCGGCGTCATGATGATGCGGGCGAACACGCGCGGCTTCTGCAGTCCCGGCATGGTGCGCGCGAAGTCCAGAATGACCTCCGACGGCGAGTGCGCGATGAACACGAGGTTCGAGTAGATGCCCTCGGCTTCGCGCTCGTTGAGTCCGATCTCGATCGGCGTTCCGGCGGGCGGCTGATCCACGGCGGGCTCCGGGGTTGAGGGGAACTGCGGGAAGGGGAGCGACCGTAGGCAAGCCCCCCGGGCGGGTCAAGGTCGCCCGCGCACATGCCGATGACAGGGCAGGAGCCCGCACGCCCACGCCCCGCGAGAGGCCGATGATGGAACCCGCCGCGTCCCGTCCCGCCGGACCCGACCCCGTCGGCTACCCCGCGCCCGCGCCGGATGCCACGGTGCTCCCGGCGCTGCTCGAGTGCGAGGCGGATCTCGATGCGCTCGAGCGCGCGCTGCTCGTCGCGGCCGTGCACCCCGCGTGCGGTGGCGCGCGCCGCGCGTGGCTCGCGCGCTGGGACGAGCGCCGCGCGTGGCTCGAGGGCTGGCGCGAGCACGAGCACGGAGAAGGCTCGCCGACGCTCACCCAGGCGATCTCGCGTGCGCGCCACGCACCGCCCGGCAAGACCGACGATCCCGAGCGCGTGCGCGCGTGGGTGGCGAGCGCAGAATCACTGGACGGAGCGCTCGCACGCGCCTGGAGCACGGGCGAGGTGGCGAGTGGACCCGGGAGCGAGCAGCCCGCGGCACCCTGGGCGGAAGAAGCGCACGTCGGTGTCGTGCCGCTACGCCGGGGCCCGCGGCCGCACGGTGTGCTCGTGTTGGCATTGGACGGCGAAGCGGGAGAGGCGCCGCTCGCGTGGCTCGCCACCGCCGCCGCCGCCGCCCTCGGCGCCCAGGTGCGTGCGGCAGACGCCCGTCGGCGCGCGCGGCACCTTGCGGCCCTGGCCGAGTTCGCGCGCGCCGCGGTCAGCGCCAGCAACGTGGCGGAGGCGGTGCACGCGCTGGTGCGGGTCGCCGCGCAGGGCGTTGGAGTGGCGCACGCGGCCGTGTACCGCCCGCGCGAGAACGGCGCGCTGGCGCTCGACATCGCGCACGGTCCCTCGGTGACGCGCGAGCCGCAGGCGCGCGCGCTCCTCGCCTCGGCCGCGGAAGCCTGCGGCGCCGAGCGCACGCTCTCGGGCGTGGGTGCCGAACGACTGCCCGGCGTCGCCGGCGAGGGCCTGAACGAGCTTTCGGCGTGGGCGTTCGTGCCGATCACGGCGTACGGCGTGAACACGGGCGTGCTCGCCGCCTGGGATGGCGCCGAGCGCCACCCCGCGAGCCCCGAATGGGAGCGCGGCGACTTGGAAACGCTCGCTGCGCTCGCTGACCATGCGGCGCTCCTCTTCGAGCATGCGCGGCGTCTGGACGAGCTCACCTCGGCCGAGCGGCGGCGCGAGGATCTCGCGTCGCGGCTGCGCGAGCAGGATCGACTGGCCGCAGTGGGCGAGATGGCCGCGCGCGTGGCCGAAGACGCGCGCCAGCCGCTCGCCTCGGTCGCGGCGTTCGTCACCCGCGTCCTGCGCGAGCTGCCCCCCGAGGATCCACGCCGGGAGTACCTGGACGTCGTCCGCCGCGAGGCCGAGCGTGTCGAGGCGCTCTTGAGCGAGCAACTCGCCTACGCCAAGCTCGAGCGGCCCCGGCTGCGGATGCAGGCGCTGAACACGGTGGTGCAGGAGACGCTCCGCGGCGCGGCCGAGCCCTTGAGCCGCCGTCGCGTGCGGCTGGTGAAGAAATTCGCGCCCGACCTGCCCGAGCTGCTGCTCGACGCCGAGCGCATCCGCCGCGTGGTGATGAACATCCTCTCCTGCGCGCTCGAGGCGATCCCCTCCGGCGGCCGCATGCGCATCGAGACGCGTCGCTCCGGCACGTTCGTGGTGCTGGACGTCGTTCACGACCGCGTGCGCCAGGCGGGCGACGCGCTCGAACAGCTGTTCGCGCCGTTCGGCGCGCTGCCGGTCTCGGGCGCTGCCCTGGGCCTGGGCGTGGCGCAGCAGATCGTGCGCGAGCACGGCGGCGAGATCCGCGTGAAGGCGCCCGACGAGTGGTCGAGCGTGTTCTCGGTGACGCTGCCCGTGCTCGAGAACCAAGACCGCCGCCGCCGGGCCGACCGCCGCGTGCCGCGTGGCGAGCGCCGCAGGGGCCCGAGCGAGGGCTGAGCGCGCGGCGGGCTGCGGGTGACGCGGCCCGCCTGCACCACGTGAGAGGCGCGTTCCGATTGACGCTGGCGCTGCGCGCGTGGTAAACGATGCGGTCCGCTCGGGTCGCCCCGGGACCCGCCGCAGTTTTCCGCCACCCTAGCTCAGTTGGTAGAGCACGTGACTGAAAATCACGGTGTCCCCAGTTCGATTCTGGGGGGTGGCACCATCGGTCCGCACCGGCGTTCGCCCTGGAACTGAAGGGACGAGTGCAACGTGCGATGCAGTACACGGAGCTGGTGTAGCTCAGCTGGTAGAGCACGTCACTCGTAATGACGGGGTCACCGGTTCGATTCCGGTCACCAGCTCCAGTTCAACCCGAAGCCGCGAGCGAAGTTCCGCTCGCGGCTTTGGCACGAAATGACGGACCAGTTAACAACTGTGGCCCAAAACTGTGGCCCGGACTGTGTCAGTGACCCTGTCATTTTAGGTGACAGGGTCATTCGGGCCCTGGGGCACGCGGCCCGGGCCACAGTCAGGCCACACTCGAGTGGCGGCCCCGTCATTCTAGTGGCGGGTGCCGCGCGAGGATCCGTCACCCCGACCACGATCTCACTCGGGCTCGCGCTCGATCGACTGCTTCCCATCCCCGAGCAACTCCGCCACCGCGCCAGTGGCCTGCGCCAAGAGCTCTTCGTCCACGATGAGGTAGCGACGGAAGATCGAGTCGGTCTTGTGGCCGGTGATCTTCATCGCGATGGCCTGCTGCACACCCGCCCGGATCAGGTTGCGAACGGCGGTTCGCCGGAAGTCGTGCAACAGGCGGCCCCGCAGCCCCGCGGCCTTGCACGCGGACTGCCAGGACCTGCGTAGCTTTCGCAACGGTCGACCGCGCCAATGGAATACGCTCGGGCAGATGCAACCTGAGTCGCGTTCCCACAAGCCGACGAGTCGCCGCTGTGCGCGCAGAACGTCCTCTAGCCGAGCGTGGTACTTGAACGGGAACATGCGCGGTTCGCGGTTCTTCGAGTCGCGAAGCCATACCAACCGACGCTTGAAGTCGACGTCGCTCCACTGTAGGCCGAACGCTTCGCTCGAGCGCCAGCCCGTGAGGTAGAGGAACTCCACGAGGTTTCTCGCATGCTCGGGAAGGTGGGCGAGGACCGCCTGCACATCCTCCTCCTCGAAGAAGCCCTGGCGGGCGTTGTCGACCCGCGGCATGTCCACGAGCGGGACACGGGGCAGCCGCGCCGACGCCAGTCGCAGCATGCGCTTGAGGATTGCCAGTTCCCGCCGCAGCGTACCCGGCGTCATCCCGTCCCGTTCCAGCCGCTTCCGGCAGTACGCTCGGATCCGCTCTTCGGTGATGTCCTCGCCCCGCATGTCTCCGAACACCTCTGCGAGGCGCATCACGTGCCGACTGGGATTGGTGCGATTGCGCTTGAAGCGATAGTTCTCGAGCAGTAACTGGTGCATCTCTTCGAATGTGATTCGCTGGGAAGGCTCGTGAAACACGCCGCGCTCGGCCTCGGCGATGCGCCGGCGCAGGTGCTCGAGCGCCGACTCACGATCTTCTGTGCCTGTGGACTCGCGGTGCCGCTTCCCATCCACGTAGAACTTGATGTTCCACGTCCGGGCCTCCGGCCGCCGATAGATCGACCCCTTGCTCACTCTCGCCATGGCACGGCTCCGCGGGGGCGGGGTGCTCGGGGGCGGGCGCGGGGGCGCGACGGGATCTGTTGAAAGCCATCGCCGTCGCGAATTGTCGAAGGATACGCGCCGCGAAGCGCGCGCGTGTCACGGCTCCATCAGGCGATCGGCCCAGCACTCCTCGCTGGAGCACACGGCGTTCCTGGCGGTAGAGTCCCGCCGGGACGCGCGAAGGACGGTCCTGGCACCGCGGCGGCCTGTGTCCAAGGTGGGGCCAGGGAGACCGGACCTCGCGCGCCCCGAGCGTTGTCGCGCTTGCGGCTCGGGCCGGGAAACCGTCGCACGTCGTCGCCGCCCGATACGACACCGGAGCGCGAACCCATGTCATTCGATCGACAGCCGATCCTCCGCGGAGAGCTCCTCGAGCTGCGTCCCCTCCGCGCCGACGACTTCGCGGACCTCTATCGCGTCGCCGGCGATCCGCTCATCTGGGAACAGCACCCCGAGCGCGATCGCTACCTGGAGCCCGTCTTCCGGGCGTTCTTCGACGAGGCCCTTGCCTCCGGCGGAGCCCTCGTTGCGCTGGATCGAGCCACCGGGCAGATCATCGGATCGTCGCGCTTCCACGGCTACGACCCCGAGCAGGGTGTGATCGAGATCGGCTGGACCTTCCTCGCGCGCGCCTATTGGGGCGGCCGGTACAACGGCGAGATGAAGCGGCTCATGCTCGATCATGCATTCCAACAGGTGGAGCGCGTGATCTTCATCATCGGCCCGGACAACCTCCGCTCCCAGCGGGCCGTCGAGAAGATCGGCGGTGTGCGCGCAGGCACGGCGTTCGACGCTAACGGGCAAGAGAAGGTGGTGTACGAGCTCACGCCGGCGCTGTATGAGCGGAGAGCGAATGACCGACGACGAACACCATCGCAAGCTTGAGCGGCTCTACGCCGTGGCGCCGATCTCCAGGTGGTACGGCGCCACCATCGCCATCGCGGACGGCCGCTCCGAGGTGCGGATCGCGGTGCGCCCCGAGTTCCACCACGCGGCGAACGCCGTCCACGGCTCGGTCTACTTTCGGGCGCTCGACGACGCGGCGTTCTTCGCCGCCAACTCACGCGTGCGGGACGTGCTTGTCCTCACGGTTTCGTACACGGTCCACTTTGCGCGGCCGGTGACGACCGGAGAGCTGCGGGCCGTGGGTCACGTGCTGCACGGGAGCGGCCGGCTGTTCCTCGCGGAGGCGGAGCTGCTGGACGGGGAGGGCCAACTGCTCGGGCGTGGCAGCGGTGTGTTCACTCGGAGCTCGATCCCGCTCGATCCGGCCATCGGTTACGCCTGAACCGGTAGTCGGGACGCCCCAGAGGCCGAAGAGACACGGGGCATCGTAGTCCATCGGCCAATGGCCTGCGCCACTGCGGAGTGACTGGCAGGCGCGTCACGTGGAGAGGCAACCGGCGGCCGACCGGGCGGGCGTGGGTGATATGCTCAAGCGCTCCGCCGGAGACATCGAACGTCTACGTTCTACATCGGGGAGGTGGGACCTCACTTCGTTTGGCCATGCAGAACGCTCGAAGGTGATCCGTGTGTTCGGGCTGCAGTGAACGCCTGACCGGAATGTTCTTCCCCACCGCGCGTGCAGAATGGGAAGCTCAAGACATTCCACCCGGCGGCGAGCCCGTCCCGCGCGTGACCGCGCCGAGCTTGGCGCCACGATGCGCCGCTCCGCGACGCGCCCCACTGCGCGCAGTCGATGAAGCGCGGGGACGGATCCCACGCCAGGAGCTGTCCGATGGCGATCAATCCGAACCTCTCGCGTCAATCACCTCACGCGTTGAGCCACAGCGCGTCGGCGCCGCTTGCGCGGATTGTCGTCGCTGCGCTGCTCGCCATCAGCGTCTCGGTCGGGACCGCGGCCGCCCAGAGCACGGACGGCGCGTGGGGCTCGCCGTTCGATCATCCAGCAACGCGCCGACATCACAACGCGGTCTACGATCCGCTCCACGCACGCATGATCGTATTCGGGGGCACCAGCTCAACGTTCGAGACGATCTGGACACTCTCCCTCGGGGACCGGCCCGAGTGGTCGTCCCACCGCGTGAACGGAGCGGTCCCTCGCCATCGCATCGGCGCCTCGGCGATGTTCGATCCACTCCGTGACCGCGTGATCATGTACGAGGGAGACGAGCTGTGGTCGCTGTCACTCTCGGGAGTCCCGACCTGGGCCCCGCTTCAAGCCGCGGGCCCGGCGCCTCCTTCGCGGAGCTGGCACTCGGCGGTCTACGACTCGCAGCGCGACCGGATGATCGTGTTCGGTGGCAACCACGATGGAACGCTTCTCGGGGACGTGTGGACTCTCGACCTCGCGAACGGGCCGACGTGGGAGCAGCTCGACGTGTCGATGCCGAACATGATGCCACGCTGGATGCACGCCGCGACCTACGACCCGGTCCACGATCGCATGCTCGTCGTCGGGGGTGAGCGATGGGGATCCGGATATACGAGCGACTCCTGGGAACTCAGGCTCTCTGGGGCAGTGACCTGGCGGGAGATCCGTTCGACCGCTCCACCCGGGCGAGTCGGGGGCTCCCTCTTCTACGATTCCGAAAATGATCGAGCCGTGCTTCTGGGTGGGTGGGGCACGGCGTACTACGGGAATGCGGGGCCCGGGAGCGACGTTTGGACCCTGCCGGCGGGAACGGAGCAGTGGAGCATGGTCCTCAACTTCTTCTGGCTGCGGCCCGATAGAGCCCCAGCGATCTACGACGCGACTCGCCGCCGCGTCGTGGCCTACACGGGAACGGATGCGATGATGATCCAGACCCTCGACATGAGCGGCCCGGAACTACACTTCTCCTGGATCCTCCCGAAGCCGTGGCCGCGATACGGTCAAACGGCCATCTACGACCCGAAGCGCGAGCGGATGATCATGTCGCTCGGATGGAATCAGGATGGCCCCGACGACGAGACCTGGGAACTCCCCCTGGGCGACAAGCCGATGTGGTCCTGGCTTCCGACCGGCGGCGCGAACGAAAACCTGAACCTCACCGCGATCTGCGACCCGATCGGTGACCGGATGATCGTCTTCGGCGGCTGGGGATCGACCTGGGAGCTGCCCCTCGCGAGTCCCACGTGGAACCGGCTCATGCCCGGCGGCGCTGTGCCCGCACCGCGTGTGGGCCACTCCGCGATCTACGATTCCCGGCGGCACCGGATGATCGTGTACGGCGGCCTGGGCCAGAACGGCAGTAGCACGGACGCGTCCTCTCTCACGCTCGACGGGACGCCGGTGTGGTCGCAGCTGCCTCCTGGACCGCCACGGGCCTGGCACAGTGCGATCTACGACCCCGTCGGCGATCGCATGCTCGTCTTCGGCGGCGCGACGGATCGCTGGTCGGCGTCGACGAACGAAGTCTGGTCGCTGCCGCTCACGGAGCCCATGGCCTGGTCGCAGCTCGCGCCCGCCGGTGAGGCGCCGCCCGCCCGCTCGCAAGCGCCCGCGATCTACGATCCGATCCGCAATCGCATCGTCTTGCACGGGGGGTGCTGCAGCGAGGACGAGGACGGCAACACGAATGCCTTCGGCGACACGTGGGAGCTGGCGCTGGACGGCGCACCACGGTGGCGCCGAATGACGAGTACGGGCTCACCCCCGTATGTGAGGGCCGCGAATCTGGTCTACGACCCGCCTCGCGATCGCGCGATCCTTTACGGAGGATTGGATGCGGACGAGGACTTCCCGCGTCACGACGAGGCCACAGCCCTGACCTGGGGGAACCCGGTCCTTCCGGGGATCTCCATCCCGCGTGACATCGTGGCCGGTACGCCGTTGATCCTCGAGTATGTCATCTCGAACCCGCTTCCCGGGCCACGCGCCATCGAATGGACACTCTCCAGCGAACGTGACTGGCCGGGCTTCCCCAACCGCGGCGTCGAGGTCGTGGCCGGAGGGGGTTCGCAGGCCGTGCGGATCGAGCGGACGCTCCCGGAAGGGTCGCTCGACGCCCCGAACGAGCTCACGTTCGCGGCCGGGTTCTCGGGCGCGCCAGGATACGTCGCGATCGTGCGGCATCTGGTCCGGACCCGACCCGACCCGCCGCGGGAGCTGGCGGTCCACGTGCTCGGGCCGGCCGCGGGCGCCCGCGCGCGGGTGGAGTTCACGCTCCGCGATGCGAGCCCGGCACGGCTCGAGCTACTCGACGTGGCCGGTCGGCGGCTGTTCACGCGACCCGTGGGCTCACTCGGTCCCGGCATCCACGCGCTCGACCTCTCGGAGGGCGCCGAGATCAAGTCCGGGATCTACTTCGTACGGCTTCTGCAGGCCGGTGCCGAAGTCCATGCGCGAGCCGCGGTGATCCGCTGATCTGACGCTCGGGCGCCGGCGCTACGGCCGGCCGAGCAGACGCTTCTTGGGCGAGGCGAAGCAGTGAAGTGTCACGCTTCATCATGGCTTCCCGCATGCGCTACCTTCGAGCGATGTCCGACCTCGACGCCGCTCGCGCCAAGGCTGCGTCCACCTACAACGCCGCCTCCGACCAGTACGACGACGCGGCGAACTCGTTCTGGTCGCGCTTCGGCGAGCGCACGATCGAGCGCCTCGGACTGAAGCCCGGCGACCGCGTGCTCGACGTGTGCTGCGGCAGCGGGGCCTCGGCGATCCCGGCAGCCGAGCGCGTGGGGCCGTCCGGATCCGTGCTCGGCGTCGACCTTGCCGAGCGGCTGCTCGAGCGCGCTCGCGCCAAGGCGGCCGCGCGCGGACTCGAGAACATCGAGTTCCGCGTCGGCGACATGCTCGACCTGCGCCTCCCCGGGGAATCCCTCGACGCAGTTGTCTGCGTGTTCGGCATCTTCTTCGTTCCGGACATGGCCGCCGCGGTCCGCTCGCTCTGGAGCGTTCTGCGGCCCGGCGGCACGCTCGCGATCACCACGTGGGGCCCGCGCTTCTTCGAGCCGGCCTCGACGGCGTTCTGGCGCAGCATCGAGGAGCTGCGCCCCGACCTCAGGAAGAAGTTCAATCCCTGGGACCGTGTCGTCGACCCGGCCGCACTGGATGAAGTCCTGCTCGAAGGTGGCGTCGCGGGCGCGGAGATCGTCCCCGAGCGCGGCGAGCACCGCATCGCCTCGCCGGAGGCCTGGTGGTCGGCGATCATGGGCTCGGGCTATCGGGGCACGATCGAGCAACTCACGTGGGCCGAGCGCGAACACGTGCGGACGACGAACCTTCGCTACATCGAGGAGAGCGGCGTCGACGCGGTCGAGGCGAATGTGGTCTATGCGACGGCAAGGAAGTCATGAGGGAGCGCGTCCAGCCCCCGACCCTCGAAGAGTTCATCGCCTGTTGCCGAGCCGAGTTCGAGTTCCTCGTTTCCGAGTACGGCTTCGAGCAGCTGGCCGAGCCGCGCGAATACAACGACTTCAGCGTGCGGTTTCGGAAGGGCGAGCTGGAGGTCCAGATCCTCGGGGAGAACTGGGGAGAGTCGGCGTCGTGTGAACTCGTGCGGGGAAAAGACGAGCTGTACTTGGGATTCCTCGTGCCCAGGCCGGACGGGCACGCGCGGGCTCGGAAAAAGTCGAGCCCCGGACAGTTGGAGCAGATCCGGACCATCGCCGTTCTCGTGAGGAGTCACGCCTCAGACTTCCTTCGCGGCGAATTCGGCCGCTACGACGCGGCCCTGGCGGAGTGGAGGCGCATGACCGCGCCACGCCCGATCACCGAGGCGCACCGCGAGGAGCGCCGGCGGGCACTGGCCGTGTCATCCGCTGGCCACGCCAGCCGGCGAGGCGACCATGCCGAGGTCGTACGACTGCTCGAGCCGCACGCCAACGCCCTTTCGGCCCGCCAGAAACGCATGCTCGACGATGCGCGGCAGAAGCTGGGAAGCCAAGGCGGCTGATCCGAAACGGCGGCCGCGCTTGAGCCCTGGCCGGCCGTGGATCTGGGGGACCTCCCCCTGCGGCGGGTGACCCGACCCAACCGCCCCATGCGCGAGAAGGCGCAAAACCGCATTTCATTGGGGTTGCTGTGACGTTCCCCTGGTTGTTTAGCCGGCATGAACCCTGCGCTGCAGAGCTAAACAGAACGTTGTTTCAAGCCTCAAAACGGGGGAACACACATCATGAGGTCATCGGTCGTAACAACCATGGCGGTCGTGCTCCTTGCAATGGGAGCACTGACGGCGGCCGCGTCGACCACCACGACGCCGGCATCGGGGGGCAGCAGTAACTCGGCGGATCTGGCGCAGAACGGCGTCGCGTCCGCCTTCACCACGCTGGGCAGCGTCGTCATCACCGAAGCCGCCAACAACGACTTCAAGACGAGCGGCACGCTCGTCCTGAGCGCTCCGAGTGGCTGGCAGTTCAACCCCGCGGCCGCGGTCAGCGCGACGCCGGGCAAGGTGGGAGGGGGCGCGACGTCGATCGACATCTCGGCCTCGGTCGGCGCGATCACGGCTTCGACGATCACCATCAACATCACCGTGAATGCCACCGCCCGGCTGGACAACCTCACGATCAGCGGCATCCAGGTCCAAGCCCTCGAAGGCGGGACCCTACCGACGTCGGGGAACATCCTGCGAAGGTCGGCGAACCCGGGCACCGCGACCATCGTCGGCGTGTCTAATGACGTGACCAACTTCGGGTCGCTGTCGCAGGCACTCGGCGCGCTTCGCCTCTTCGTCGTTCTGCCCGGCCAGTCGTTCAGCGACGGCGCCACCGTCGCCTCGAGCGGCTTGAGCGGCGCCGCGCCGAACCAGGCGGCGGGCGTCGCGTTCAACGTCGTCGAGTTGGTCGCCGCGGACCGGGAGTTCAACGTCGCGGCCACCTACAGCGGCGCCAAGACCGTGGCCTGGTCCGGCGCCGGCGGCACCCCGAGCTACACCACCAACGTCAACTTCACCGCCGGCCACTCCACCACGGCCCTCGCGACCACCTTGCGGAAGGCCGAATACGTCGCCCTGTCGGCGACGTCGGCCACCGCGCCGGCGATCGGCGCCGGTCTGGCGAGCTCGAGCTTCGCCGTCGATGCCGGCCCCGTGACCAAGCTCCAGATCCTGCTCCCCGGCGAGACCGCCGCCGCCGGCACCGCCAGCGGCAAGACGGGGACGCCGACGGCCCAGACCGTCGGCGCCGCGCTCATGAACAACGTGCGCGTCAACGCGGTCGATGCCAACTGGAACGTGATCAGCGGCGCGGCGCCCGACGTCGCGCTCAGCAGCAGCGATGGCGCCGCTGCGATCGCCGACGACAACGGCGCCGCTGGCGGCAACCTCTCACTCGTCGCGGGTTCCGGTACGTTGTCGAGCTTCACGTTCGCGACCGCCGCGGCCGCGCAGACGCTCACCGCCACCGACGTCGCCGCCGCGCTCAGCGCTGGCGCAAGCGCGAACGTGACGGTGAACAAGCCGGCGTCGGCCACGAGCCTCGGTTCGTCGGTGAATCCCGCCGCGTCCGGGCAGTCCGTGACGTTCACGGCCACGGTCACCGGCGCATCCGGCACGCCCACGGGCACGGTCAACTTCAAGGACGGCGCGACCGTGATCGGAAGCGGCATCGCGCTCGACGGTTCCGGCGTCGCCACCTTCTCCACGTCGTCGTTGACGGCGGCCACGCACACCATGTCGGCCGTCTACAGCGGCAGCGCGGTCTACAACCCGAGCACCTCCGCCAATCTCTCCCAGGTCGTGGCCAAGGCCAGCACCTCCACGGCGCTGGCCTCGTCGCTCAACCCGTCCTGCGCCGGATCGCCGGTGACGCTCTCCGCCTCGGTCAGCGTCGTCGCGCCGGGCGCTGGCGTTCCCACCGGCAGCGTCGACTTCAAGGACGGCTCGACGGTCATCGGCACCGTTGCGCTCAATGCATCAGCGGTCGCGACGTTCACCACCTCGTCGCTGACCGCCACCAATCACAACCTGACGGCGGTGTACAAGGGCAGCGGCAACTTCAACAGCAGCACGTCCACGCCTGTCCTGGTCCAGGCCGTCAAGGCCAAGCCCACGGCGAGCGTTTCCGGGTCGACGACGATCTGCCCCGGGGGCTCCGCCGCGATCAAGGCCAACCTCACCGGTACCGCCCCGTGGACCGTGACCTGGTCCGACGGCGTGGTCCAGAGCGGCGTCAACGTGAACGTCGCGAACCGGTCGGTGAGTCCGTCCGTGACGACGGTCTACACCGTCACGAACGTCGCCGACGCCTACTGCTCGAACAACGGCTCGGGAAGCGCCACCGTGACGGTGAGTGTGCTTCCTGCCATCTCGGCCCAGCCGAGTCCCAAGAGCGTCTGCGAGGGCAATACCGCGACGTTCACGGTCGGGGCCACCGGCACCAGCATCACCTATCGGTGGCGGAAGGACGGCGTCAACCTGGTGAACGGCGGCCACGTCTCGGGCGCCACCAGCGCCACGCTGACGATCAGCTCCGCCGCGGCCGCGGACGCCGGCTCGTACGACGTCGTGGTGAGCGGGACCTGCCCGCCGGCTGCGACCTCCAATGCCGTGAGCCTGACCGTCAACCCCCGCCCGATCGCCACCATCACCGCGGCCTCGCTGATCTGCGCGGGTTCGGCCGGTAACGTCGCCTCGGTCGCCGACGCCGGCGTGGGCGCCAGCTACGCCTGGTCCATCAACAACGGGACGATCACCGGCGGCGCCGGGACCCCCAGCATCACCTATACGGCCAGCGCGAGCGGGAACTCGATGACGCTCAACGTCACCGTCACGGGCCCGAACGGGTGCCCGGCCTCGGCGAGCAAGATCGTGACGCTCTCGACCGGTGGGGTCGCCATCGAGGACTGGAAGAACATCCCGAACGGCTATGAGGCCTGGCAGAGCGCGACGCTTTCTGCCAAGGACATGACGTACGCCGAGGGCGGCACGATCCCGTATCGCCTGACGCTGCCGCAGCCGTGTGTCGGCAGCACGTGGAGCATCACGCTCCAGTACGACTTCGTCGACGTGTCGAGCGGTGTGCACTTCTGCGACTTCCTCACCTCGTACAACGCCTACGAGGGCTCCGTGAACGGACACGCGTGCATGGGCAACTCCTGCACCGGCGAGTCGACGTTCCCGATCCCGGCCGACGCGGACGTCTCGTACCAGATCCCCGGCGTGTTCACGGTCGAGAACGGCACGATCACCAGCGTCAGCGCCTACAGCTCGGTCCCGGCCGGTGGCGGCATCCAGAAGTACATCACGCTCAACGGCACCGCGACCTCGGGCGCCGACGTCCTGATCCTCTTCGGCGCCCACCTGGCGCGCGACAATGAGTGGGGCACCAACAAGGGCGCCCACGAGTGGCCCACGGGCACGGCGAACCTCGGCTTTGGCAACTACAGCGGCGGCAGCAGCTCAGGTGGGACGAACGTGAAGATCAGCGACAACATCCTGAACAACCCGTCGCAGTCCGACATCGCGGTCTTCGCGGTCGATTCGCCCGACCCGGTGGGCGCCGGGCACAACCTGAACTACAGCATCTTCATGAACAACAGCGGCCCGCTGTCGTCGAGCCAGGACACGATCACGGACGTGATTCCGGCCGGGACCACGTTCGTGTCGGCCACGAGCGCCGCTGGCTGGACGCTGACGACGCCGGCCGTGGGCGGGACCGGGACCGTGCGCTGGATCCTGTCCGGCAGCATGCCCGCCGGCACGTACGCCAGCTTCGGGCTGGTGGTCGCGGTCGACGCCGCCGCCACCGGTACCGTCGAGAACACCTTCGTGCTCACGTCCGCCACGGTGGATGCCTACCAGCTCAACAACACCGCCCACACCAGCACCACCATCATCGGGGCGTGCACGGTGCCGGTGGTCACGGGTGACCCGGTGGACGCAGGCGTGTGCGTCGGCGGGACCGTGAACTTCAGCGCCTCGGCGACCGGGTCGCCGGCGCCGTCAATCCAATGGCAGATGATGCCCAGCGGCGGCGGCAGCTTCAGCGACATCGTCGGCGCGACCCTCGGGACGCTCAGTTTCCCGGCGGCGATGTCCCAGGGCGGCAACCAGTACCGGGCGCGCTTCAGCAACGCGTGCGGGACGGCGTACTCCGCGGCGGCGACGCTGAACTGGTGCCCCGGCAACAACGCACCGGTCGTCGCGATCAACAGCCCGGCGAACGGCGCGAGCATCGCCGTCGGTGATTCGGTCACGTTCGCCGGCAGCTTCACCGATGAGGCCGGCGACACGCACACGGCCGTGTGGACGATCGGCGGCGTCGAAGTCCCCGCCGTCGTGAACGATTCGACGAAGACCGTCGTCGCCAAGTATGCCTTCCCGACGTCCGGAACCTTCTCGATCAAGCTCGCCGTCACCGACCAGGACGGCGCGACCGGCATCTGCACGCAGATGGGCGGACAGGATGCGAACGTCATCGTCTACAACATCGGGAGCGGGCGCGAGCCGAGCCCGTCGCCGCGCCGGACACCCGATGGCATGAGTGCCCGCTCCAGCCTGGAGCTCGTGTTCAGGCTGGCGCAGAACACGCCGAACCCCTTCAGCAACGGGACCCAGATCCACTTCAGCCTGCCGACGCAAAGCCACGTGAAGCTCGGGGTCTTCGACGTCGCGGGCCGGCAGGTGGCATCGCTGTCGAACCAGGTCTGGGAGCCGGGGAGCCATGCGCTGAGCTGGTCGGGGAGGACGGACGCCGGAACCTTGGCCCCGGGCGGGATGTACGTCATCCGCATGATCGCCGACTCGACGACCGGCGACGGGCACTACCGGGCGCAAAAGATGATGGTCCGTATCAACTGAGGCGGTTGGAAGAACCCGCGATTCCCAGCACACCCCCGTCTGGGTCGCGGGCAACGCAATCGGCCGGTCCTCTGGACCGGCCGATCTGCGTTCGCAAGCACTCGTGCACCGCCTCGCCCGCGCCGGCATCTGCACGTACATGAAGACCTACGAGACGTCCATCTCGATCGCGGCCCCACGTGAAGCGGTGTGGCGGGTGCTGTCCGATGTCGCGACCTGGCCGAAGTGGCTCCCCACGGTGGCCAGCGTCGAATCGCTCGACGGCAACCCGCTCGTCCTCGGGCACCGCTACCGGGTCCGTCAGCCAAAGCTCCAGCCGGTGACCTGGACCGTCACGGAACTGGACCCCGACCGCAGGTTCAGCTGGCAGGCTCGCACGCCCGGTCTCCAGATGGTCGCGGATCACGTCGTGAGCGGCGACTCATCCGGCAGGTCGGATGTGGTCCTGCGCTTCTCGTTCGGTGGCCTGCTGGGACCGCTGGTCGGCGCTGTCTATGGCTCGATCACACGGCGCTACGTCGAAACCGAGGCCGCGACGCTCAAGCAGAAGTTGGAGACGTCGCGATGATGGCCCACCGGTCGGCGCCGACGAGGGACGGGGAGTCGTGCAGTCAGCCGGCCGCGTGGCACTGAAGCGCGCCACGCTTCCCCCGGCCCTGAGCCTCGCGTAACCTTCCGGTTCATGCCCACCCCTCTCATGATCTCCGTTGCCGGCGTGCGCGGGATCGTCGGCGATTCGCTCGATCCGTCGATCGTCGCGCGCTTCGCTGCCGCGCTCGCGCGCAGCCTCCCCGGCGACGGGCCGATCGTGATCGGCCGCGACGCCCGGGTCACCGGACCGATGGTCCGGCTCGCCGCTGCCGCCGGCGTCAACGCCGCCGGGCGCGACGTCGTGGACATCGGGCTCGCGACCACGCCGACCACGCAGCTCGCGGTCGAACACCTGAAAGCGGCCGGCGGGATCATCCTCACCGCGAGCCACAATCCGGCGCCGTGGAACGCGCTCAAGTTCCTGAGCGCGCGCGGCGAGTTCCTGGGCCCGCGCGAGGGGAGCGCGGTCCGCGAACGCTTCGAGCAGAATCGCGATCTCTGGGCGAGCTGGGACAAGCTGGGCGTGGTGCGCGAGGAGAAGAGCGCGCTCGAGTGGCACCTGGAGCGCGTGCTCGCGCTCAAGCACCTGGACGTGTCCGCGATCCGCGCGCGCGCGCTGCACGTGGTCGTCGACGGCTGTGCCAGCGTGGGCGGCTTCGCGCTGCCGGCGCTGCTCGAGCGCCTGGGCGCCAGGGTCACGAAGCTCGATTGCGAGCCGAACGGGAAGTTCACCCGCGAGCTGGAGCCGTTGCCGGAGCATCTCTCGCAGCTCGGGGCGACCGTGCGCAAGGTGGGAGCGGACCTGGGGATCGCCAGCGATCCGGACGCCGACCGCGCGGCGTTCGTGGACGCGGCCGGCGTGCCGCTGGGCGAGGAGTACACGGTGGCCCTCGGCACCCGCGTCGCGCTCGAGACGCAGAAGGGCCCGGTGGTGACGAACTTGAGCACGTCCCGTATGCTCGACGCGGTGTGCGAGTCGGCGGGCGTCACCCTCCATCGCACGCCGGTGGGCGAGGCGCACGTGGTGGAAGCC